>Ga0265298_10000074_pt1 | contig 146165 bp, 185 predicted proteins | sample AusTroGonzalo_MG_3_FD_193486 | JGI IMG/M metagenome (GOLD analysis project Ga0265298, IMG submission 193486) | Bovine rumen microbial communities from tropical cattle in Woodstock, Queensland, Australia - Gonzalo_01 | ecosystem: Host-associated > Mammals > Digestive system > Stomach > Rumen ...
ATATTCGGCTTCAAAACAGTTCCCAAAACATAATTACTGTTATCACCTTTTGGATATGGCAAAATTTCATATTTTAATGCTTTTATCATCTTCTTTTTTGATGAATTACTTTTAGCGCAAAAATACACATACCTATGTTTTGAGGATCTAACTTTTCTCACACCGGTTTGGTCGCATTCTTTGTAATGTCTACTGTGCTTATTCCCACTTGTATATTTATCTGTTCTCTCTTTCGTACATCCTGTATAAATAAAATTACTTGCTTGATAAACATACCCATGATGATTCATTTCTGTGTCTGAATAGGAGACAACTATTATATCAAACTGGGAAAGCATTTTTAAAGTTTTTGAAACAAAATAAGAAAGAGGAATATTAAGTTCTTCTTTTCTACACATTCTGTTTAATTCCCATACCCTGTCGCTATACTCCTTACCACATATTCCTTCGCAAAGAGAATTTGAAGCTGGTTTTCCATAAGTAATAACAGCCATTAGGTTGTTGTTAAAAAACCAACCAAAAGCACAGGTTACTTGCGGAATTCTCCCAGCATAATGACGGGGCATAATAAAAGATAATGCTTCTTGTCTACTTATTTCTCTGACTTCTCCATAGTTTGTCAAAACAATTCCTCTTTATTTGAATTTTTCTAAAAGTAAAATATCCAAAATGAGTCTCCATTACTTATATTATCATAAAATAGCATTATAATTGATACTACACAATAATTGTGGAAATTTAGAACTCTTTATGTACAATTTAAAAGATTGTCCCTTGTTAGGATAGAAGGATGAGTTCAGACAGCCACGTGAAATATCTTAATTATAATGCTATCCATTTTGTGTGGAAATTTAACACTCTTTATTACTATATTCAAGTTTAAGAAGGAAGAGTGCTTACAGCCACAATTTTTAGAACTGTGCGGAAATTTCACTATCTAATTTTTTACTGTTGCTCTGCCGATTGAGCTATCCCCCGCTGATCGGGGGAGTAGGACTCGAACCTACAACAAACAGTTCCCTGTAAAATATAGAAGGAAGATAATGTTCAGCCGCACACAGTCAAATTACAGCAATTCTCCCATGAAGTAATCAAGGTCGAATGCGGTAATGATGGGTACTTCGGTTTTGTCCCTTACGGTGCGCTTTACAAATCCGGTCACTTCATCAACTTCGGTTATGACTTCGTAAGGAGTCGTGGTGTCGTTGCTGAAAATGATGTCCGCTTGATTTCTGTCTTCTACGACATTCCCTCTTGCGATTGCATTCAACATAACGAGGTCATAAAGGTTCGGTTTGTTGATATTGACCATCGAATAGCAGGTAGCTGTAACGCCAGAGAGATTGCTTTCGAGATTGTTACCACCATAGTAGGATCTTTCCATAGAGTTGTTCATATCGCACCAGATGAACTTACGATCAACACAGTCAAAGATGACCGGGATCGCAACAGTAGCATCTGCTGTCAGGTCGATACTCATTTTTACAGTGGTAGGCTCAAAGATCTCACCGCTGTTTACATCTTCTCTTTCCATCCAACCAAAACGGCAGTTAGGGAGATCTCCGAACTTCTGTCTGGTAAAGTTATATACTTGATATACAATGTATCGACCAGCATTCTTTTCAACGGCATCAATGTCAACATCAAGGAATTCAGCAACCCCTTCTCCATTCACACTTCCACCATTGGTGATATCTCCGGAATGACATGCTTTATACTTGGCAGAACGAAGATTCGTGTAAGAAACATGTTCAACATAATTCCAGTCTTCGTCATAGATGGCGGCAGAGAGGTCGATATCAACTCTTTCGCCTCTATCAGTGTTTGTCCACCAGATAAATCCGCGAACCGCTTTCGCATTTTTATTGATCTTTATTTTGCTTCCTCTTACAATGGTTTTGTTGTATTTACTTGCGCTTCTCTGACTGAAAGGTACGAGATAGTCTTTGAAATTCCCGTCCACATAAACGTTTCCGAGAGACTCTTTTTTCTTGTACTGTTCGATCAAAGCATTGTTACAAATCCCGACGATTTTATTGCAAACATCCTCGGAGATTGCAGGGAGTTCATTCTTGATATACTTCGCTCTTGCCAAGTTCCCCTTGGGGAAGAATACCCTAATGGGCGCGTCAGAGGATGCTCTTCCAATGAAGTGCTGTCTCACCTGTAAAAGAACAGGGGTGGATACTTCATTTGCAACGCTTTTGAAGTTCTCAACAATATAATCCGGATCAACAGCTTCTCTCACAACCTTATCGAGTTTTCTTGCAAATTCTCCGGGTCTGAGTTTGAGAAGTTCGGAAGCAACACGCATGTCTTTTTTAAGGATAGCATTTTGAACCTTACCACCAAACATGAGAGGCTTGTGTTCGTTGCGGAGGGTATTAAACGCCTTGTTGATGTTGTTATACTTAGGGTACTTGTATTCACTCGGATGGAGAATCTCAGCGATTCTGATCCACTCATAGTGATATCTGAACAGATCTTCTGTAATATCGCCACAACCTGCAAGAAGATTGAGGATCATTTTGCGTTCAGATCTCTTAAGGTTGCGATATTTTGTACTCGTTGCAAGGCTGATATCACCGTCAGACATTGCAGTGATGAGTCTCAGAACATCGGTCGCCGTTTTGAAATACTTTTTAATGTCATAACTCGATTTTACGGGTGCTTCTTCAATGATGAGCTTACCGATCAAAGCCACATTTTCCTTGAGAGGAATATCGTTAGGCAGGTAGTTACCATAGTCAGCGCACTCCTTAATAACAGTCTTGATATCCTCTTTATCCTGCTCAGACAAAGACGTTTTGCTCGATACAAGGTTCGAGAATACGCCCATAATATCTTCATATGTTCCCACAGAGAGGACATTGAACGAGCATTCATCGACGAGAGGGAGTCTCTCATCTTTTTCATACTCCGGCAGAACTTCTCCGAAAGTCCAGTAGTGGATAATCGCATTGACAAACAGTTCGACAAGGCTTGCTTCCATTACTTGAGTCGGGAAGTTGGGATACATAGGACTATACTGCACATCTGCCCCAACAAGCTTCTTCAGTTTCGGTACGAGTTCGGTATAGAACTTTCCAAACTCATCCCCAGAAAGGTGAGAAAGTGTTTCAAAGAGTTCTTTAGAGAAAGTGAACCCAAGAGATTGAATGTTTTTCAATCCCGACACAACGAGAGCTTTTTCCCTTTTGTCCTGTACATAGCTCTTGTCCTTGGGAGTGACAATAACCATGTGCTTTCTGCGGAGCAGTAATTCTTCTGTCTTTTTCATTTTTTTAATCCTCCAAAATCATAAAATAGATTCGTGGTAATTGTGTGAACTAAGAGACCCCGCACTCTGGCGAGGTGTTATTCTTTAATTCTATTAGAAGAAGGAAGTTCAAACATAGCCACCTGAAGAAAGATTGTGGAAATTAGATGTTCGTTAAAAATTTCCAGTTTTTTATGTTAGAAGGAAGAACATCTATAGCCACTAATGGTGGATCCAACGAGGATCGAACTCGTAACCTCCTGCTTGCAGGGCAGGTGCTCTCCCGAAATTGAGCTATGGACCCATTGCTTCTGATCTTGCAGACTCGATGGTAGGGCTAGCAGGAGTTGAACCCGCATTATGACAGTGAAAGCGTCATGTCCTTGCCTTTTAGACGATAGCCCCATAATGGTTGCGAGAGGTGGGAGTTGAACCCACAGACGCGAGCTTATGAGACTCGCCAGCGACCGCCGCTACTCCGCAATATATTATCTATTTGGTACTGGTAGTGGGACTCGAACCCACACTACTTATTAGTAAGGGGATTTTAAGTCCCCTGCGTCTGCCAATTTCGCCATACCAGCATATTGTAACACTGCTGTATCTGTTACTTATTATAACACAGAATCGGCGTATTGTCAACTACAAAAAGTTCACTATTCATTGATAGTAAAATTGTGATTCGTCAAATACCTAATCAGAAATCTCTCCGAAGTATTCAATCGCTTTGTCCCCTGTATATTCTCTCCATGTTTTTCTGTACATAGTAATATCGCAAGGTACTCCATCTCTTAAAGAGTAAACAACGAATTCTTCTGTATTTTTATCATACTTACAATAAGCATTTTTGTTTTCTCTCGTCAAAGAAATGTACCCAAAAATATTTTTGTTATCAATCCTTGAACGAGACAATTCATCTGCTCTTTTTTCATATTCTTCTTCTGAATAATCAAACTGTTTTTCATCTTTAATGCGCTTATTATAATGAGATTGTCTATTCTTTTCAGAAGTAGATTCTTCCTCGATGTCGTTAGCGTCTAAAATCCTTTTTGCTTTCATATATTTCCTTATTTCATAATATATAATGGTACTGATGGAGGGACTCGAACCCACACTGCATAGATCCTAAGTCTATTGCCTCCTTCCAATTGGGCTACACCAGCATATTACATTGGCAGAGGGCAGTGGACTCGAACCACATTCCCATTACAGGAACGAATCGCTTAGCAGGCGATCTTCACACCTCGTGAATTTACCCTCTATTTTGGTGGGGGAGGTAGGACTTGCACCTACGAAGCCGAAAGGCATTGGATTTACAGTCCAACCCAATTGCTGCTATGGGACTCCCCCTCTAATAGATGTCTTCTTCTTTTATAGCATCATACGAGGATATAACGAGCTATAAATAACAGGCTTTATTTTTACGCATCGCATTTATTTTGCCATATCCAGTCGGACGGATACACAGGGCTGACCATTATATTCACCATGTACTGTGTTGACAGATACTTTCCCATCCCCGAGATTTTTGTCAAAATCTTTTTGAAGTTCTTCTACTAAATTGAAGATCGGATTCTCTTGATACTTTTTGATTCTCTCTTTCATTTTAGCGATATCCTCATCGGTCATGCTGTTGATTTCCTCATTCATCATAACTATTTTTCCTTTTAGTAAAATAATAATATACAAGGCATTAGTAAAAACATCGTCACCACGTGAAGGTTGCCTTATGACGACAGCTGGCGAAGGGAATTGAACCCCCAACCTGCTGATTACAGGTCAGCTGCACTGCCAGTTGTGCTACGCCAGCGTGAAGAGGCATATTTGTATAGCCCGTCACCTCACGTGGCTGCCGTAGACACGTTCTCTACGGTTTTCTGTTTATGGATATCAGACTCCATATATGAATCCATATAGTGTGAAAGTAATGCGCCTCTTACCTTCGCACTATACTTCAGGATATACAATTTATCCTTTCTATCAAAGAAAACACATGACTTTAGTCATAAGGTAGTTCACAAAGTCAAACACTCAATATCTTCTGCATATTTTGTGCTCGATTTATATATACAACTAAATTCTGTGAATAAATCTTTGATTTTGCAATTTCCAAATATTTCCCCATCTGTGTAGTTAAGATGGGAAACGAAGACAGAGAACTTTATAGGAAAATCTTCACCGCATAAGGAATAAGCAAGTGATCTGTCACTGTTTACCCGACTCATAAACTCTTTCTTATCGAAATATCCATACCGAATTGATTTCTGATATTTATTATCAATATTGGTTGCGTCTTCGATTAAAGGGTTTATCTTATCTTTGTCACACTCTGTCGGAAATTCTCCCGCGCCGTGTCTTGTAAAATAGGATCTGGTAATGTAACAAACCTCAATGTCACAAGAACATTGTAACTCTTTAATGAGTTTTAACGGATTTTGAGATGTAGTGTCACTCGCTGTAACATGGGGGTATGATTTCTTATTGTTTTCATCAAGAGCCAGTCCTTGTGCGCCTTCAAACACAATCGTATCGAAAGCTTCTGCGATATGTTGGAAATCAGCAATTTCAACAACCGATTGCATTTCTCTTATGTCTTGCAGAAAATGATGTCTCAACCTTTCAGATGATATGAGAACCTTGTATTCGTCCGGAATACGATAAATTCCATAATACTTCAGACGGTTTGGGAGGTAGACATTTGCAATATCTGTGAGATACTCAAAGATCTCCTCATCTCTCATTGAAAACAGCTTAGAAAGACGAAAAGAATAGTTCCCATCCTCATATCGTTTTTGAGTTTCCCAAACGCCATACCCACACGATCCATGCCTACTATCTCCTCTACTGTCTTCAACAATCCAGTTGATAAAAGCATCATACGGTGTTGTGACACGACAGTCCTTAGAAGCAAAGCATCTCGGACGAACGGGAAGAGTTATATACTCCCTGACAAACTCGGCAGGATATACCATGAAATTTTTATCAAAGTAGGTGGTAGCACCGGAGAATGTCCCACTACCAAAATGATGGAAAACGTGTCTCCAACCATTTTTGAGATCAACTGTATGTCCTCTCTGACTTCCACCGTTGAAAAGGACATTCAAACACTTACCGTCACTATTTGAAGAAAAGTAATTTGTAGCAAGACCTTTGCATTCATCCCCGTAGTTGCTACCAATCACTACTTTGATATGTTTCATAATATCACCAAGAAATCTCCGAATTTGTATTTAAGGTCGTAGCTTCGTATTCTGTGTTATTGGCGCATTCCGATACAATAGAAACGATTGTAGAAGCGATGTTGTCAAGATTAACCACTTTCAAGTGATCAGAGTCAAGATATTTGCCGAATGTTTCCCGAATCACATCGTCAAATAGATAGTAACTGGTTGCTCTGTCATCAACCGCGAGATGATAAATGTCAAACTTCTCTGCCACTTCTTTATACAGATCCTTTGTCTCGACATCACCCTGCAGACTATCACCCGTGGCTGCTTCGAGTGTTTCTTTCGGAAGGTAAGGGTTAAGAGGTTCATCACCCATCGTGATAATGATACCTTTCCGACCGCGATTCCAACAATCGAGCTTAGTATGTCTCAGTCCAAGATACCATGCGCCGGTGTACGATTCATAGCTGTTTCCACCGCCGCCACCTTCAAAATAGATCTTGTCGAGTTGTTCAGCAATACGAACATCGGATTCAAATTGAGATATTTGAAGGGGAGCACAGTCATAGGCGAGATCCCCAATCCCCATAATCATAAACTCAACATCTGTAACCTTTTCGTAAAGTTTGGTCATTACCTCATTCAGTTTCTTGGCAACCTCTGCCGCTGCACTACCCATACTGCCAGTAACATCGAGAGCAAGAATGACGGGGATAGTGTTCGGGTGTTCTTCCGTATCAAGGCACTCACGGATCACCCCGCGAGGGTTCAGTTCGGGTTGAAGTTTTGACGAAGTAAAGAGATCCTGTGCTGTGTAGTTTGAAGAAAGTGTGACTACTCCCTTGACAGGATCGTCAACAACGGATCGACCAACAGAGGTTGAGTAGGCTGTATAAGAGGATGTCGTCCAAACGCCACTTCCCATTATTCTTCATCCTCCTTGACATCTTCGTTCTCTTCGACCTCATCGTCATCAAGATCGAAGTCAAACATACCATCAAACATTTCAGAGAAATTGTTACCACCGAACATCATAAGCGGAAGAACAGAACCGAAACCGTTTGCATTGCTCGAAGACAATCCATCACCTGCATTGTTGCCGTTGAGCATCTGAGACATGAGCATATAAGACATCATCTTGTTCATGCCCTTCTTACCTTTCGTGAAGCTGTTGCCGAACATCGATACGATCTTCCCGTAGAAGTAGGTATTGCCCATAAATACATGACGCTCAGGCAAAATTTCCTTAACGGTGGAGTCTTCGTAGTCAATGACCTTGATTGTGTCCTTCTCAACAGAGGTGACACACTTCGGTTTTCCGCTGACGAGAATGATATCTCCGGGCTCCACTTTATTGGTAGGAATCACAAAGAAGAATTCCTCCCCAATATTGAACACGAAGTTACTGCAGTTGGTCAGACGGTTGGTTTTAAGATTGTAGGTCTTATACCCACCACTTGTCTTGACAGCCAGTTCACCATTCATGGTGAGTCTGCACATACCGTTGGCAACCTTGCCAAACATACCGTTGAACATATTCATTTTCTTCTCCTTTTTTCACACTATTATCCCCGTGTGATAGGGAAATTTACTGGTGCCCTCACTAGGACTCGAACCCAGATCGTCCTCACATCTAGAGGCAGTGCCGGGTTATAGAGCCGGAGTTCTACCATTGAACTACGAGGGCATTTCGTCCATGGTTGTTTCTACGATACCATAAAACGCTTGATTGTCGATGGTAGAAAGGAGGAAGAACCATCGAGCAACTTAACCGACAGAAGCACTCCGGGAAACTATCGGAAGTATTTGATGTGCTTTTTGTCTATATTAGACCTTACATATTATTTATCAATAAGAACACAGTATGCTGTGATACCTTGAAAGAATACGGCGTAAACAGAGTTAGAATCATCTGCGAAATAATTCCCGAAGTATTTCATAAAATCTTGATTGGGATCACTGTTGATTTTATTGAGTTTAATCCAATCAACAAGAATTGCAGTACATCCGAGTTCAGTTTCGTAGAAGTTTTTATACTCTTTCATCCTTATTAACCTCGTTTTTCTTGATTACACTATTATTATAGCATATTTAGTCGTATTTGTCAACTACAAAATTCAGAAAGTTCCTTTTTAAGAGTGTCAGCGTTTTCTTGCTGTACGCATTTCAAGTGATGAAGTGCATCTGCCATTCTTTTTGATTCATTTGCTTTCTTATTTAATTTTCTCACTTTTCGAGTAAGATGTCTTACAGCAAACTCGTCACGAGACAGCATTGCTCTTTTAATGGAAATTTCCATTCCCTTTTCAATGTTAAAAACATCATCCGCATGGCATTTAGCTTCTCCGATGAATGGTTCTTCTCTCATTGAAGTGTCTGTTAGGAAACACCGAACGAGTCTGTCTTCCTTGTCAATCATATAAATTGCTTTCATTTTCTTTTTTCTCCTTATAAGTATTAATTTTTTTCCATTTCGGCTCACGAAATATAGCACCAACTCTTGTAGCACCATAAACAGTTTTCATATTAACAGGTCTTGCATAGATGTATGTTTTCCAAAAGGTGTTCTCTAAACTTATGATAATATACAAGTCCCCACATTTGCTATCTGAAATCACATCTCCAATGGTGAGATTTTTTGCTCTTTTCACCTCATTTAGCGAATACATTTGTCTCGCCCTCTAAAAGATCAAAGGCAGGTAGATCCTTATATTTCTCTCTCAGCTCATCTGCAGAAATAACCGCTAACCCATATCTGTCAGAATCAGCCAATCTCTTTTTATATAGATCTTCGTCAAACCTTTTGTTGTTTACACATCCACATTTTGTGCAATATTCTGTGTGACGAACAATCTCAAAAGGATCATGCGCTATCAGTGTCTTATAGTGATATGTAATAAGACACTCGACAAAATTGTGCTTACAAGATGAATTTTTTCTCATTATTAGTTATCCTCCAATACCACACAATTTACTTTATGAGTCAAAGCAGTACAACCATCAAGAGCGATTATCCCATTATCCACAAATGGGTCAAAATTGGCATATCTATGCTCCGGGTTTGTACTATATTTGTTCGGGAACTCAACTCCATCACTGTGGAGTTTTGAGTGACCATAACTGGTATGCCAATGACCACAAACAACCATTTTCCCCTCTACTCTAACACCTTGATACCACGCTTCCATTCCATTGATCCAGCGTGCGTACTCCCAGTTTCCATTACGCCAATCTTCAATGCTCGAATAGTTTATCTTTCTTGCATGATAGGGATTTGGATCATCTGACTTACACGGGATCCATCCGTGAACGAAAACATACTTGGGTGTTTCATAGAAATCTACGCAAGACTTCCTATAGTCCTTCCACTGCTTCCACTTCTTAAACCATGTAAAATAATCAATGCCTTTTCCATGGATAATAGTTTTGTCATAATAACTGTCTACAACCGTTTGAAAAGTACCATTACTGAAATCATAACTTAGGGCATCCATTCGATTCAGCATGGCATCCATGAGTGTTTCATGGTTTCCACAAATGAGAATCTTTTGGTCGGAAGGAATACTGTTTACAAACCTTAAGCAGTCCACAGGTTGACTTCCTCTATCGAGAAGATCTCCGCATGACACAAAGATATGATCTGGATTATCTTTATCAAACCCAACTTCGTCTAACGCCGATTTCATCTGGGTGTAAAAACCATGTACGTCACTTACTACGAAGTACTTTTTCATACAAGTCTCTCCTTTATGTCATTTATGATACGACTATAACCGTCAAGATCCCCTGTAACCCTGCTGTAAGGAATATTGTACTCGTCAAGTACGCCCAAAATAGACCTCGAAAGATCGTCAGACTCGCTTTCTGTTTGTGTTCTGCCGATCTCGCAATACGGTTTCGTTCTTTCCAAAAAGTAAGACACATTGTTGTAATTGTTAAAATTATCCATTACAAGATTGTTCAAACTTTCTGAGATTTTTTCGTTTTTGTTATAGATGATACTTAGAATAGATGGGCTGTCCGTAACAATGACATCTACCTTATCGGCGCATCTCTCGATTCTGTAAGCTTGAATACCAAAAACATAGGGTTGGTAACTGAGAGCGTTGTAATTCTCTTCCCACACCATATCCTTTGCACACTCTGTTACAAGCTCTGCGTTAATGCCATCCATCTTTAATCTGGAAAAAATGTAAGCCGCCCCGGTGCTTTTTCCAGAACCAGGTCCACCAAACAGATTTACAACCAGTGCTTTCAAAGTGCCGCCTCCGGTCTTGCATCAACAAATAAGTCAACGTGGTCACAGTCTTTCATTGTGCAACCTTCTGATCCACCGTAACAGATTTCAAATTCAGTCGGCATACTGTCCACGATAATGTTAAAATCCGCTTCCGGGTTATATTTAGAAATCTCTTCGATAAGTTCTTTTACTTTCATAATGACCTCCTTTCACAAGTTAGTGATTCAGGAGATATTCCCTCGATACATTCTTAAAGCTCTCCTGACCGTCGAGAGAACGGTACACAACCCCCTCACGCATAACAGACGGATTAACCTCAGAATTTCCATCGGCAAACTCCTTCATTTCCTCCATTGTATCCTTAGTTTTGTCTATTCCAAGAACAGGAACCCATTTCATTCCCCAGTCAAGAATAATTTCTCTTCCGTCAAGGCTGGAAAATCTTCCAAGTTTTGCCGTAATAAAATTGAAAATGTAAAGATCATCTTCTTTCAACTGTAAAGGGTTGCCTTGTACATTTCCGACAGATTCTCCCTGAATACACACCCATTTCTCATCGGGATGCTCAACCAGATACTTTTTCAAGTGATTCTCAATGGCATATTTTTTAGCCATCTCCCAATAAATGTTATATCCATGGTAGCACGCCTGTTTTTCGTTTTCCTGTCTTACATTACGGGAGCAAACATAGAACTCAAATCTTCCAAACGGTTTTCTTTCGAGAACATAGGTACTGGATGTGTTATGTGTGAGAACACCACATGCAAAATAGTTGTGGTTGTCTTCTACTTCCAAATCAAAAACATATTTTCTCCCGTAGTCTTCTATTTTATTCACACGAACTACAGTGGTTTCAACAATGCTTGAACCGTTCTCACATACATAATCAGACAGACAATATTTGATATTTCTATACCGGATAGGAAGCTTATATTTCATCCCATCACAAATATATGGAGCAACCAACAGGCAGAATTTATCTGTGTTTTTTGTGTCAAGTGACAAAACATTCCCCTTATAAGAGTCCTTTGTGTTGAGTTTTGCCTCGATATCAAATTTATTTTTTAGAGCATCAATAAGGATATTACACTCGTATAAAGAGAAACTGTTTGTTGCGATGTATATTCTAGGTCTTAAATTATCGCTATCTGCATTATGAATACAACCATCATCCATATACCAAAACGCAAGTGAAATGGGTGTCAGACAATCACACCACTCCTTTGTAACTGTCTTTTTCTCACCGTCCCAGCATTTTCTGCACACATCCTCATGAATATCACCAGAAGATACATAGTGTGCCCGTAGCAATTCAGACCCATATCCTGATGTAGAATTTTTATATTTGTGACAATCATTACCAAGCAATCTTACGGTCTCATCAAAATACTCTTTTTGTTTAATGGAGTGATTGAAAGAGAATCCACCATTAAGAATACCGTGCTTTACAGAAAGAGAAGCATCACCAAGCAGTTTTCCTAATGCAATTTGTTTTGCTACTTCAGATGATATTTCTTTCCTGTGAAAAACCATGTCTCCAGCTTTTAATTCACAGGATGGGATATAATCTGTTCCGTTAAAAAATTTGTGGGTTGATGTACACTTAATGTGCTTTTCACGATTCCCACCAGATGTACCCATTTGTTTAACAACAACATCATACATATCGGAAACGCGCTTCCACTTGAAATATTGTTTGATGTCCTTGTACTCGCATCTTCCACTCTTCGTATTGTATGATAAAACTTGAACAGGCATCTTTTTATTAACAATTTCACTAATTTTGAAAATTCCACTGTTTGTAACAACTGATACATCGCGATCAAGACAGCCATCTAACTTTTCTGTAAGAACGTAATCTTTGCCATTCCCAAGAACCCATGCCATATTTTCGACCCGTTCTTCGTCTGTCTTTTTAATAAACGACGGAAAACCTCTTTTTTCCTTGTGCTTATTACGGAATAGTTTGGTGAGAATAGATCTTCCCCATTTTCTCTTCATAAGCCACTTGAAGATTCTCTTTTTGTAAATTTTCGGATGTCTTGCTTTCATAGAAGTCTCGAAGTCACTTCTGGTAGAATAATCTTTTCGATCGTTGTCTTCTCTCGTGTAGTATTTGATATTGAGAGCTTTTCCGACATCTTCCCCGAGTCTGTATTCGTCCAATTCGGGGAATGTCGAGCGATGGAAAACAAGTCCCTGCGAGGTAGTTCCGCCACACATCTTGATAGTCTTCACCCGGTAATTTCTCTTCTCCATGAAAGCAAAACGCTCATCTTCTTTAGGAACTTCCGAATCGTATTCGATGTAGATACATTCGTCACCTACTTTGAATACATCTGCCTTGGAAACGATTGCTCTCCACCCATCATTGATGGTTGCCAATTCCACTCTATCATAGTTAGGAATAGGCTCAATTTTTGTAATTTTTGCAATATATGCAAGTGATCTTTCTTCGTTAATAATCATTTTTCATTCTCCTGTTTTGTATTTTTTACAAACAATGATCTTGCAAATACCCCTATCTGTGCGAACAACACTGCAAACAAATCCATCTTTCACAAGCACATCGAAAAGGTCTTCCACGGCATTTTTGTAAACCGTAGCATAAACATGGTTTACACCCTCAGAAAGGCTTGATTTAATTTTACCGCAAACAGACTGAATTGTGTATCCCACGCCGAGAGACTCCAAATCTTTACGAAGATCCAGCGTTTTCTCGCTTTCGAGTTCTGACTCATCTCTGTGACTCATGGTAATGAGAGAACTCATCGGAAGCGTTTCAATCCATTCACAAAATGCTCTCCACTCCGGCAGTCTGTGATTTTTACGCTGTGCATAAATTGTTTTGAGTTGTCTGTAGTTTGTGGTCATCCCGGCAGTGAGACGAAATCCACACGGGTTCGTGTATAGAATCTCCAAATACTTGTTCTTTAAGTCCTCTTCGTACTTTTCGATCTCACTTTCAGATAAATGGTCTTTCGTCCATGTAGGCTCTGCTTGTTTAAGCTCATTGTAGTCTTTGACCTTTTCTTTCATAATTTCGATCACACGGCTGTCTACATATCCAATGTAGGAATCATCAAGATCAAACTTTGTGATCTTGTGCATTGTTGATTGAGAAGAAACAAAATCAAAGAAATGATATCTTTCTGCTTCTGTCCATGCCTTTACGGTCAGTGTAAGATCGAATTGAACAATAACACCAGTAAGCCATTGATCGTGACCAGATCCTCTGTCACTCTGCGCGAGTTTTCTTATCCCATCCGTTAGATCTCCGTTTAGAGTATCGGTGTTTACAGACATCGGATATTTTGCTCTCTTGATGCTTTCTTCAAGACCATATACGTTTACATTTTTTACAATGTCTCGGTAATCCATTATTTATACACCTCATTCAAAAGATTCAAAACATTTTTCTCATCACACCCGATATCAATCTTGAAACATCCACAATCTTGCTTAAATAACTCATCCAAGAATTTCTTATCCCTATTCGGGTGATAGTAAATAGAGTATGTTACATCATCGGTGATTACATCATGTAATTTAATCGCTTTATTTTCCGTGGCGGTATCTATACCGAATATATTCTTCGCTACGGATTCACCGAACACATACCTCTTAAAGATATGATATCTTCCAATTTTTGTTAAAACTTCATTGTCATTTGGATCAATTAAGCACTCGCTCTTCTTGTTCTTGTTTGGCTCTTTAATAGATAAGAAACACTGTACCCAAGATTTCTTGGGATCTACATCTTTACGCTCTTTGCAATCAGTGTGCTGTTTCATCAACAACTCTTCCCCTGTATTTCTTCCACTCGTTCTCTGTTCCTGTCTTATACCACGACACAGAACCATTTTCGTCAATCATCACATATGACAATTTCTTAGCCTTGTCGATTACAAAGATTTTCCCTCTACCTTTTTCGTTGGTAAAATTACTCTCAATAGAAGAGAAGGTAAACAGGTCGCTCATATCCTTAATGTTAGCAGGATCGATTTTTCTCATGTCTTTTTCCTCCGGAATGTATTTTCTTTGTTTTTCCGCTCTTTTTGCTTCTTCCAAGATTTTTCTTTCTTCAAGAAGTTTCTTAGCTTCTGCTCTTTCTTCTGGATAATGAGTGCAGTTCAATCTATTGCCCTTACAAGAACACGGATCGCACTCTTGTGTTCCACGGCAGTGTCCCTCTACAACTGTGTAGTGGTCTACCACATGCCCTGTCCATTGGCTATATAGCGGTCTTTCTACATCTCTTGTCTCATAACAAGTACACTCGACAATATTATTAGCTGTATCTATCTTAAACTCTCTTTTACTCATACTTCTCTCCCGCTTGCTTTGTTATCTGCTTCCATGAATTCAACAAGCTTATTGAACCTATCTTCTCCCCACAACTGTTTATACTTTTTTACAGCCTTTTCGGACTTGATAATATCTCTGATGTGCATGTGGTAATTCACATAGAAGATGATTTCATTCAAAATATCAAGATCCTCTCCACGACGCACATAAGGAGATGAAAATTCCGACGCAACCACATAAGCACCAACACTCTCGTGATTGTAGTAATGGCTTACACCGTTTTCATCCGTCACTCTCGTGTACAGTTTACCAACATCGTGAATAATACCGGCGAGATGTCTTGGATCGTCACTTTCAAACTGTGTAGCAACCTTCATACAGTGATCGTAGAGTCTGTACTTGTGATAAGGTGTGTTTTGGTCAAAATCACGCGCTTTCGTCCACATAAAATTATAGAATTCAGGGCAAAGGTCGGATGTTGTGTCTTGCATAAGCTCAATGTAATCAAATCCCTCAAACTTTTGCGGATATTGAAACGATCTGACCATTCTATCTATGACCTCTTTCCCGACAGTGCGATCTCTACCAGAATCTCTCTCGATGCACTTCTTCAAGGTCGGACAAACAATGATGGCTCTGCAAGAAAACGGTTTACTCACTCTTGCCTTAATATCCTGAATGAAAGAAATTCTTTTCTTGGCAACCAAATTGGTAGCATCCAGAATGGCACTTCGATCCGAATTTAAAATATCTACAACTCTATCACGAGCAATTTCAAACACTCTCGCGGGATTGTCTTGAATTTCTTCGGATCCATACAATTCCTTTCTTATAGAATCAGAAGAAACGGATTCAATGTGTCCGATGTGGGAAGTAATTGCTTCAGCAAATGTTGATTTCCCACTTCCTGGCAATCCGACAAGCATAATAAATTCTGCCATAAATCAACCTCAGTAAAGAGTTACATATACATCATTCCCATGGTATTGGAAACGAATACATCTCACAACGCTTGCAAGGGTATTACTTGATAATTCATAGGTTCTAACCTTGCTATACCGATCATCCGTCAATTTCTTGATGAAAAGAGAATCATAGCCACCAAGATCAATCAATTCCTTCAGTGTCATCTTTTTCCTCTCCTGCACTTTCATTTTTGATAACATTTTTAGCAATGTATTCCTTTACATCATTAATATCGTAAGAGCAGATCTGAACATACCAAGTTCCATCTATCTCTTCTGCAAAACAAAACTTTCCGATGTCGTAGTTCAGTTCGCTATCCATCCCTGTGATATTGTCCTTCAGGGGAGCTTCGATGTAGTATCTTTTTCCATCTATCGAGAAATAGATGATAATCCCGTACTCGTTCATTCCGGCGTATAACAATTCGTCAATCTTGATCTTGACCCGTGAAGAAAGGAAATCCTCGGAAACCTTGTTGGAGATAAAATTAAGAATCGGAGTTTTCTTTCTCTTATCCGTAATCTTAAGCTCTTCAAACGCCTGATTCCAATTAATATAGTCATAGGTGCTTCTTTCAACTCTGACCTTATCTACAAGGTTTTTACGAGTCATACGGACAAATTCTTCACAGTCTTTCAACTTCCGAAGTTGTTCTTTATATAATCTCTCTGCATTGTTGACATTCTCAATATGCTTTTTGTGATCGTCTTCAAAGAAATTATTCCACGGTGTCATTACTGTTAGCCCCTTCCATAGATGCACGATAATCAACAAAATCCAGCTGTTTTACAACCTTGGCAATTTCATAAATGGTCATTCTTCCATCTCTCCCTTCGTTGTTACTATATACATTATACCATAAAAACATGGATTTGTCAACTACAAAAAATAACCCGATAATATTTACTTATCGGGTAAAGTTACTTTTATGGGCAGTATTAGTCACTTCACAATATCTTGGAAGCTGTCCACATTAAATATGGAAACACCTTTCAAAGAGTCCTCGAATTCTGTGACAAGAAGCCATTGATCCGTCTCCAACTTTTTCTCAAGAACATCTCTGATGCCTTTGCAAAATCCAACAATAATTTCTTTTGGCGCAGTTTCAGAGAAATGAAGTTTTACAAGGATCTTAGAATCTTTTCCGTCCTTGAATGTTTCTACATTTACCTTATCAACAATGGTCTTGCAAATATCCTCAACGGGATCAGATGATTCGTATGTACCAAAAGTATCTGCTTCTTTTCCGATAACTGTGACATACAGATAATCGCACTTATCGATATTATCCTTAATTACTTCCAAGATATTACAATGGAAATTTCCAAGAAGATCATTTACACAAAGAATATCTCCTTTTTTAAGAATAGTCTTGTTAGAGAAGATGGAAGCCGGACAAACATTGTGATAGATCTCGTAATACTGTTCAAACAAGTCTGCATATCCAACAATACTGGATGAGAGAATATAACTTGTTCTTCCGCACTGTGCGTTGTAGAAGATTCTATTGAGAATCCATTTATTATTCTCTTGTTCACTCTCACTTACTTTATAGAATACTTTGCTCATTTTACTTGCTCCTGCTTTCTGTTGTTCATTATGTTAATGACTTCTTCTCTTGGAATAATTCTTATCGGCTTAACCCAACGGGCACATCTCTTGGAGTCAAAGTTGTGTCCAACATTCTCGTCTGATGCTTCACACTCGGTAATCACAAAATCCACTCCATACTCGCCGTTGTAATAATTAAATATGTCAAACAGATCTGTGCAGTAGTGGATTCCGTTTCTACAGAGCGTTAGCTCCCCTGTGCAGTAAGTTTTTTTGCCAATTTTGAATTTTATTTTTGGATCAGCCGTTGCAACAAGATTGCCTTTATCTCCAACTCTAAAAGCTTTATAATTAGCCTGTGTGCTAACCAAGTTGTTACAATCGCAAAACACACTATGTCCAATGCTCGTGACGCTGTCCGGTATCGTGACGCTCGTCAGCCCTGTACAACCTTGGAACGCATTATCTTCAATACTCGTGACGCTGTTCGGGATCGTGATGTTCGTCAAACTGCTACAATTGTAGAACGCACCCCATCCAATGCTCGTGACGCTACTCGGAATCGTGATGCTCCTTAAATTGGTACAACAATTAAACGCCCAACTCCAAACTGCAGACACAGGTTTACCACGGTATAACGGGGGGATGTTGATGTTCTTATCTTTACAAGTCCCTATTCCCATGACAAAATATGATTTGTCCGAAGAAAGGTGATATTTTAACCCCTTACTGTATGTCTTTTTCATTCATACCTCCACGAGTTTATCGATGTATTGTCTTCCGTCACCCTTGAAAATGGGAATATCGTTATCAATTTCCCATCTACTTCTACCAGTGTTTTCATCCACAACACGAATACAGCAACTGCCTCGCTTCATCGTTGTTGGATAATTATTCCAGTTAATACTTTTCTGAAGCATGAGCATATCTTGAATATCCTTACAGGACTTTCCGTGCAATTCCTTCGGTGAAAAGTTTGCGTGACCAACCATTTCAATGGAATTTCTTGTAGCATCGTTTTGTCGCCACAAAATGTTGTTACACACCTCCTCTTGAGGAATGTTAAAGCATCTTGCATCAAACATTGCACCTTTATCCTGTGCTCTTGTCAAACACTTAATATACTCTGCACCGGCTGCACCGTATATAGCTTTGAGATCCGATACATCGTTAGTAAATGCCTTATTGAAAGCCATCGTAGCCATACTCGCAGCCACACTTGCGCATTTCTGAATGTTATAATCAAACCAAGAGCTGGTTTCAAGTTTCTTATAATCTACGAGCACGAGAGTGATTTCGTCGGATTGTGTGTATCCAAGAACACACCCTTGAATATTTTCGCAGAGATATTTCATGGTTTCTTGCATGGTACTTACAAGAACCATGTCAAAAGGCTTCTTAAAACCTTTTGTAAAGGTATGAAATGCCTTACCATCAATTCTGATGATGACAGGCATTCTCGGAATAAGGTGAGTCCTTGTAATATACTCGTATTTCTTCATTCTATCGCCAAGAGAATCATTTATCATTTTCACAAAATACCCCTTTCTGGCAGTGACCACTCGCAGAAACCTCCTCTTCCCATTTCCAACACACATATTTGGAAGAGTTCACATCATACTCGCACCAAGAGCAGTTCTTACATTTACACTCGACTGGTATACATTGATTGCTCATCACTTTATCCCTCTTAAATCAACCACCAATGCGAATAAGGTTGTCAATGTTGACCTTCTGAATTTCAGGAAGTTCAGAAGACTTGTTCAGATATGACGGGGTAAGATACTTCACCACATCGTCAAAAGACACTTCAACCCCGTTCATAAACCATGTCGATTTCGCACGAGATTTTCCACGAACATTCGCCAGTTGAAGATAGATAGATTCTCCGTCGATCTTCTTAGCGATGGAGTTCTTAACGATCCACTCATAGGGGTTCTGCCGTTCAGAAGGCGTGTAGTTCTCGGACGCTCTCTTTGCAATCACTCTTGCAATGTGAGAGTAGTCCACGCCGAGTCTAACGACCTTTGTCGTTCTCTTGGTAATGGAAATGCCTTCTTTTTTGGCGAACGCAAGCATGGTGGGGGCGGTTTCGTACTCGACGCTAACGAAAGTTCCATTCTTTACCTTGTTTATTGCGTTTTGAACAGCAGTGAAAGTCATTGTTAAATCCTCCAATTTCTTGATTGCAATAATATTATAACATATTTTGAAGGATTTGTCAACTATTACTTTTCGTATTTTTGTTTTAATCCGATATATTCGTCAAGAGAAATCTCTTTCATTTCTCCATCAAACTCGTGGAAATATTTTGCAAAAGGAATTGGATTTTCATTATTTTTCTGAATGGAAGTAATTTTGATGGTGTCGAAATCACCATTCGTATCATCAAGTAACTCTTCAACAACCGTTACCTTGTATTTATCAATTCCGTCGTAAGGAAGCGTGATGGGGAACAATTTGTCAACAAATCTTGTAGCCATGCCACAATAAAAGGGAGTTCTCTTTCCTTCCTCATAGCAAACAACTCTATCTACATCTGTATAGGTTATTTTACCGTCAAGACTCTCTTCCCTGAATAGGTGTGGCATTCGTGAACACTGAATGCTTGATTTTAATCCCATTTTTGTAAGCCATTTCGGGTTTTCTTCTGGAAGATTTACACCGGCAATCTGCTCTTCAAAATCTTTTTCTGTGATCGGGCTGAGAGGCATACCATCAATCAATCTATCCAGAATATCTTTAGTAATCCCAATAGACATTCCAGAATGACCGTCTTCCATCAAGCAGTTATATGCCTTCAAAGCAGAATCAAGACAAAGCCCATAATACTCATCGTTATTTACCTTCTTTGCGATCTCCACTTCATTTTCAGCCCACGATCTCATATTCATATTATTCATCCCCACTTAATATATCGTTAGCCCAGTCAAGTTCTTCTTGAGTGGCATATCTCACAAATTCTGCTTCGTCGGAACGCATCCACGACCACACGCTGCCAAATTCCATATCAATCACACCATAATTGTCATCGCTCTCTGCTCTCACTATATAAAGATGATTGTTTTTTCTCCATCTAACAATGGGTACATGATCTCCCTGCAGACTGTATACATTTTCATAATACGGTAGATATTCCTTCAAATCTACCCCTCTTACAAATCCCAGCACCCAGTAATATTTTTTTGCCGTGCTCGACATCATTAACGTATTTTCACTACCGTAAGCAAAAATACAGTCTTTGCCCAAACAAGATTTATTTTTTTCCAACAGCTCATCCAACGTTTCGCATGTGTATTCCTCTGGGTCGGCACCACTAATGTATGCAGGAATATGTTGCTTATACTTGATCATACGATTGTTACCTCTTTCGTTTCGTAAATGTCGAAGTTATCTCTGTTACCACTATCCGTATACACAAGATAACGAAAATCATCAAGCCACATAGAATCTTTTCCAATTTCTCCGCGAGATCTACTCTCCATGAACTTTTTAGAATCTTCCAAATTCTTGTATGCTTCTTGGCTAACATGGAAACTTCTGATCCCGTCGCAATATCTTTCAATGTAAACGACCCAACAATTATTCATTTAATATACTCCTTATCTGTTAGTATTCACTCAAATCAATTGTTTCTAATTCCATAACTCTTTTGCTGATGCCTAAATTGTTCCAATTCGATTTGTAGCGTCCTTGTAGCTCAATAACTCTGGAATTATATTCGTTTACTTCTTGCAAAATAATACTCTTATTAGTGGTATACAGCTCGCTGTTTCCATTCAAAACTTCTTCAATGGATTCTTTTTGTTTCAACAGACCGTCTACCTCTACGCTACTACTGAACTTACAACAAAAGTGACACGAGATCAAAATTGTTAGAACAACTACAAATGTAATAAGAATCAACCCAAAAATCATACGTGGGATATCAACATCTTTATAGGTATTCTTATCTACAACAACAGTAATAATGGTTCCTACAAGCCCGATGAAAGCCAAAACTCCGAAAACAATAAACCAATACATAATTTTTACTCCTTAAATTTAATTCTTTTAATCTGGCAACTTTCCATGACAGAAAGTGCTTGCTCGTGTTTCTCAACCGTAGTTCCGGCACACAGATCCTCGTAAACATAGATTGGTGTTTCCGGGAAAATAGTCTTTAAGAGCAACGCATTTGTAATCACACAAATATCTGTGCAAAGTCCACAGATGTAAATTTCGTCGTCTTTTTTGATGCCATAATCTCCCCAATCAAGCGTACCAAATGTGTGCTTATCAATAGCAGTTACATGGGAGGGATTGGAAAGAATAGCCTCTGCGACTTCTTGCGGAAAGAAATATCCGTCCGTGTTATCAATGCAATGCTTAATAGGTAAATTTTTTCCTTCCTGTGTCTCTAAATATGTTTCGTCATCGTGACAGTCAAAGGTCAGAATGATCTCCCCGTCAAAATTCCCGATCAAGTTGGAAATGGGATTAACAATTTTTTCCGCTTCCTTATTGGCAAGACTTCCTGTAATGAAGTCTTTTTGAAAATCAATAATACATAAATATTTCATGTCATACCTCTTTCCAATTATTTCTCTGAATGATTCTCCTCATATTCTCAACACCGACTGGATTCATGGAATGGATATGAAATTCATATGGAAAATAGTCGGTTTCTTCTAACCAATCCAATAGCTTTATATAATCCCCACCGTCAACTGCATAATCGCCAGCATCATGGTCAAGATCTATCAATACAGGATTGTATAAAAACTCCATGTAAAGTTTTCTGTTGTTATTTTCAATCAGGGATCTTTTTACACTCTCTAACTTTTCAATAACATCCTTTATTTCGTTTACGCTCCTACACCAAACATATCCTTCTGGTGCCGGGCGCATATCATCAACCCAAATCTTCATTTATTTTCTCCTCATTCTATATGCTTTTGGATTTGGAATAGCCATAACATTCAATTTCACTTCTGTTGTTTCTGAAAGTCCTTTTTCAGACCACACTTCATAGTGAAACAATTTTTTCCTGGGAGGACACACTGCTACACCTGTCCTTCCATGAAGACTGTTGGTATCAAATAACTTTGAGGAAATTCGGTTGAACTCGTTAAACGCCCTCCAAAATTGCCGTTCAGAGTCTACAAACACGGTATATCCAAGATATTCAGCTTTCTTATCCTCACAAGTCCTTCTGTCGTTTGTAAGTACAACTTTACCCTCCTTGATGAGGATTTTCAACATAAGTTCTGATGTGTATCTTGCGTTCTCTTTCTTCCAATCTGTTATTGAGCAATACATCATTACGGCAACATAAAAGACCGTGCATACAGCGAATACTACAGCGGCTCTATCCATTTCATTTACTCCCTTTCTCTGCCTTCCTATCATCATAAGTAAAGGTGATAAAACTAGTGAAGTTCTCCATATTATACCCTATAAACATAGGCAATATCCCGTACAGGACCTCACCATCACACTCTGCTTTCTCCTTATACCTTGCAGAAGTCAGCTCTAACTTATCTCCGATAATTTCCCCCACTATGGATCTGGCAGTATCAGATCTTATTCCGTCTATTACACCCTTAATATAGGACTCTGCCTCTTTACTTAGACAAATTACCTTTATACTGCCATGAGTCGTACCAAAAATTACTCTTCGGTCGACATCCTCCACCACTTCAAACTCGAATCCCTTATACTTCAGAACTTTAGCCACGAGGAATCTCCTTCCTATTCAAATCTTGATATCCCTTATAGTCATCAAAGAAAGTTATGTGTAACTCGTCATCCTTCCCTACATAGATACTGCTAATGCGAGCATCATCATTATCTCCACCCAGCGTGTCTGCAAAGGTGACTTTATTCATATTCATGAAGTGAAAGTGAATCTTCTCCCACGGCTCAAAACAGTAGTGAATCTGACCCCAAGTAAGGTTCCTCTCTACATGACGATCTCTCACTCTTCTACCTCCACAGAACTTCCTTATATTTCTTTCTTGCCCTTTCAAGGCGTTCCTTTTTGGTAGCCTCTTTTCTCGGCTTGAACCCGACCCATGTCTTTCTTGCCTTATCGGTTTTCTTTTGTTTCGATGCTTTCATATCCGATAAACCCATATCTCATCTTCCAGTACATCAATGTACCACATTGACTACAGCGCCCGTATAGTTTCTGTATAATCTCTTCGCCATAGTTATCCGCATCATAAATGATACCATTGATATCATCACAGCCACATTTCGGACAGATCAGTTCCTTTTCCATTTTTCATACCTCACTGTTAATTGTTACCTCTGGGTTTCTATATGACTTTTCACACAATGAAATTGCGTTAATTTTAACATCTTCCATTTTCCCGGTCTCGTCACAGGTTCCGGTTGAGCAGATACACATTTCAGCTTTCCCGTTTTGTAGAATCTCACCCCAGGAATCTGCAATATCTGCATCAACGACCAGATCATCTCCATCCATTTTAGAGGAAGCGATCCCAATTACTCCACCGAGATCGATCTCACCAAGCAGTGGGTTTATTGCATCCGTGTTAGAAATCACATATAACCCGTCTTTTTCAAGTTCCTTTGGATTTGCATAAAACCTACCATTTCTGTTAGGCTTCGACATATCCATAAATCTACAGGTGATTTTCATTTTTCTATCCTCACATTCTATGGATTATTGCTCTCAAATGCAATCTCTGGATGTTGTACCCACCAGCTTCAACGGTCTCAACAGAGCACTTACCCTCTTTACCGACGAACACACCATTGAGAGCGTGACCGCAGACATGAACATCACTGTAATCGGTGACCTCTCCGATCTCCTTATAGATTCTTCTCCAGATGTCGTTTGTGAAGCAATTTGCGGTTGCTCTTGCTTCTTTTTTAATATCGTCGTCAGTACGTGTGGTAAGGGAATACTGACCCTTATACACGCGGCAGAAATCCTTGTAGCCAAGTCTATTCAAGGCATATTTCAGATGATCGGTATACTCCGAGTCGTTGTTGTAGAACTCACGGTACAGATCCTCTTCCAAGTCGTCAAGAATGGACGGTCTTTTCACAACAAGATCAAGATCCTTTTTGGCATCTACAAGGGCTTCCTTGTAAGAGTCAATCTTTTTTCTCAACTCCGCAATTTCTTTTTCATGTCGGTCAATGTCTTCTTTGAGGTATTCAATATCGTAGACCTTCCAATATAGGTCGTGGTCTGCTTCAAAGATTTTTTGATAATCTTTCGACAGAAATCCTTTTGCTACAAGCAGATCCTCTTTCTTCTCAATCTGATTCTTTTTCTTGTCAATAGTGGAAAGCTTTTTCTCAATCTTTGCTTCCGCATTACTGATAAGCTCATTGAGTTTCTCTGCGGTCATAAGAATACCTCCATGAAATTTACTATATCTATTATAGCATATTTCTGTTGTTTTGTCAACTATTGTTACTCAAATTCTTCGTCGCAGTCATTATATTTGTAGAAACCCGCACGAACCTCGGCGATGGTATTATATGTATCTGTAAGGATATCGTCGTACTCGCTTTCAGGGTGCATATCAGAAACTTTGATGACTGCACTATACAGCAATGACTCACGTCCTTGCTCTTGTGCAACACGATTAAGTAAGAGATTTCTTTGTAAGGTCATATATTCTTCCCCTCCATTTTTTCTTTATTATAACACATTCTCCACGATTTGTCAACTATAAAAAGAAAAGGACTACGAATTTGGAGGACTTCACTTAGGGATTTGACAAAATCAAATTTTTGAGCGACTCCTTCAAACGGTTTCAAACAGAAAAAGACCACATCTTAGGTTATTAGCCTTTGATGTGGTCTTTTTTGTTATTGATCAAAAAGGGATAGTTGATTATCTCCGTTGATACTTATCTTAGAGGTGGAAGTTATATCACTAAATCTTCCCCTATGTTGAACCCGAGACCTTTTATCAATCTCTTCCGGCGCCATTTCAGATGAAATAGACATCAGTACTTCTTCGAGCCGTGGGTTAATGCTCATATTTCGTTCTTGTTTTCTACGAATGATACCATAACACCCCACAGGCGATATATATATATATCTTCAGGTGCATCGCTCGATACGATGTCTTTCATAGAGCCAAAAACGCATTCTTCGGGAATAGGTGAACAGTTAACTTCATAATCAATATCGAGCTGAACTGTATCTTTGCCCAAGGGAACATAAAGAGTGTCATTATCGATTTTTTGAGTATATAACAGCGGCGCGTTTGTTATACTTTGATGTGAAAAAAGAAGGTCATTACAATTCAATAATCGTTTGCCCAACCAGGCAATGACTGGAACAGCCCAAGAATTTCCGGTCGCTTGATAGCGGTTTGTCTTTTTGGCATTTGGCAAATCAGTATAGTTGTCTGGGAATCCCATTAGCCTTTCTGTTTCCAAAGGAGATAGTCTTCGGATACGATTATCTTGGACTATGAACAGTGAGCCATTGGTTGCGGCGGCATTACCGTTCCATTTTGTGCCGTAAGACGCATACAGGCAATCGGTATACTCTCTAAACACCTCAAACAGGTGTCCTTCCTTTGAAAAGGTGAGGGGAGTATGTGGGTACTCCGCGAAAGAAGAATTATGCTTTTCAAAGAGGATATTTTCCGGAAAGAAATCCGTGCCTCCGGCAATAAGGTATAATCTCTTTCTTTGTTGCGGAAGTCCGAAATATTTCGCATCCAGCACTCTCCACGCCACATTGCGTTTTGTTCCGTGGATAAAACCAGCATATGTCCATTTCGAGTTTTCAATGGGCTCACTTAATCCCGTCAAAGACGAAACCAAACAGCCGAAAGCATTGGTTTTGTCAGTAAGAACGCCCTCAACATTTTCCCAAAACACAATTGTGCGTGGCAACTTGCTTTCAAGACGAATACTGTCGTTTGCCTCTATGATGTCTACAAATCTTAATGTCAGATTACCACGGTCATCATTGAGACCGTTTTGCCAACCGGCAAGTGAAAATGCCTGACAAGGTGTTCCTCCACAGATCAAATCCGGAGATGCGATAGTACGATTACGAATCAGATTGGGAATATCGTTCATATCTCCGAGATTCGCTATATCTGGATAATGTTTTTCTAATATTTTTGATGGAAAGTCCGCAATTTCAGAAAACCACTCAAATTTCATCCCAAGCGGCGCCCATGATACAGATGCGGCTTCAATCCCGGAACATACACTTCCGACGGTGTTAATTTTCATTCGGAGTATCTCCTTTCTTCGGGACTTGTATGCCGTATTTCCAAGAGATCAAAAATCCCTTAGTGAGAGCCCCGTTCTCGTAGTCCTTTTTAATTTTGACTCAATATTTAGGTTGCGTCGTCAAGTGTGATCGTAGGTGTTCTATATGTGTTTCCTTTTTGTGTAGTAATTACACAGTATACAGATCTTTCGGTCCCACTATTTGTGATTACATTTTCCGCAATAGTGAAGTTGTCAGATCCACTGGATATCGCCGTTCCATCTGCTTTGTAGAAAGCGTAAGTATCCGCTACCTCACCAGAAACACTCAATGTTGCAGTACCACTGACCGTCGATTTAGCAAATGTTGCAACAGCAATTCCACCGAGTTGACTTACTGCATTTGCGTCGTCTGTTCCAGAATCACCAAGAGTAAAGGAAAGATCAAGCGTCCAATCACTTGTAAGAGAAGCAAATGTATCGTTGTTGCAAGTGGTATCTTCGCCCTCAAGCCACAGACGAACAGTTACTTTGTAGTAAACAGAAGACCCAACTGTCGCATCACCAATTACAACAGGGGAGTTTAGGCTTGTTACTTCTGTACTCGGTGCATCGTTTTCTGAAATTCCATAGTTACTTGTAAAATAGCCTGCATCTGAAAATTTCAAAATAGCAACCAAGTCAGAATCGGATATAGCTGTTGTTTGCGCTGTATTCGCAGAGGCACTTTGAGAGAACACTGCTACACGAAATGCTTTGTCTGTCGGAGTAGATCCATCGTACAACAGATTGCATTTATCCATGTAAATTTTTCTTGTAACAGTCTCCGCACTTGTTCCTTTTAGATAGAATGAATAATCAATGTATCCGTATGCAATTTCTGTGGGGGCAGAGAACCCATAATTAGCATTAAAGTCGTCGTCATAATGGGTTTTGTTAGCGGATGCATCTGCATGTGCGGTGTCTTCATCATATTCCGTATAGACATTTGTTTTTGCATCTCCGGATCCTTCCACATTCGATGTCGATGTGTACCAGAAAGAAACACCATCAATTGTTGAAACAGGCTCCAAGATTCCTTCTCTTACCTGATTCAGCGAGATAAGGTAGTCTCCCTCATTATTACCGTCATTAGCGTCTGATGAGTCTACAGGTGCAATAAGTAGGTTGTTGTTGACCTTCGTGGTCACGGTCATACCGGTTACGAGAACCTTGTTGTTCATGGAGAACCATGCGAAGGTGGAGCCGGTTGCGATTCCGATTGCCATCATCAGGCAAAGAACCGCCATGAGGATTCTTAATGTTTTGCTTTTCATTTTGTTTTTCTCCTTTTTAATTTTGTGATTTTATTGTGGTTATATATGTACACGGGTTATCCCTAATTATTTTTAATATCCTGTGAAATTAAGTTGGAATTTAATTCTATCGCCTAAATGACCATTGTTGCAGTCTGGATCGCACCCCTCTATCCAAATGACAATAGTGTACCTTGTAAAAGCACCTTCTTGAAAGTCTTTTACTGTAATCGAGAATAAATTTTTTCCATCCACCAAAAATGGTTTTGTTTGATATGGGGTTATCTTTTCTAATTCTTTTTGTAACTTTTGCTGGTTGTCTTCATTAGATTCTTCGAGCGCATATATACGATTACTTCTGTCGTTGGTAGAGTTTGTTTCTTCAATAACCATTATTCTAATCATACCAAGAGGATCACCGACAGTATCTATCAAAACCATGTCCATATCGTAGTCTAATGCTCTATCTGAATTGTTAATCAAATAGAAACTATATGCTAAATATCTACTATCTTTTTTGTCGCTTACATTCCCAAGATCCCCTTTTGCAATATCATCGGGAAGAAATCCATAACTTGTATCATTCAATTCCATTAGTGATCCATAAACAAGTCTATCTGTTTGTTCCGACAAATCTTGTTTTGCACTCAATGAAAGTTTTATGTCACTCTGTGATCCAACATTGACCACAAAGTTTCCGACTTTGTTGCCATAAATAGTGAATCCTGCAAATATGATAAGTAATATAAGAGATACAATTATCGCAATAGTAGATACGCGCATTATCTTTAATCTGCTATCCCACCTTATTCTCATTATACCTCCTAACAAAAAGAAAAGTTGCTAAACTCGACCCATTAAGATCAAATTTAGCAACTGACAATCATTACTCCATACAAGAAGTTTTAGACTCTTAAGTTTTGCGACACACTCTTTCGAGTGCTGTGCCTTTATTATTTTGACTATATAATATATACAATTTTTTTAATCAGAAATTCTTTTAATCTCTCTCTGAATATACCAAATTGCTTTTTCAAGATCCTGCTTTTTATTTCCCTTATGCTCACAACGAGAAATATACTTGACAGCATTTCCGAGATTGTAATTAAGATTCCATCCCTCTATAACATCTATTGTTTCGTATTTTCCGTATGTATAGTGGGATGGGTGATTTACTTGGTCTTTATTTTCATCCATTATTTTTGACCTCTTAATTCAATGAATTTCTTTATTTCTGACACACCAGCATATTTATCTTCTCCAATAAGTAGAGTTGGTGCTTGCTTTATGTTATGCTCTTGAACGAACTCTTTATTTTCGTTTGCATAAAATTTCTTATAGGTAATACCGCTCTTATCCAATAAAGCACAAGCTATCTTACAATTCGGACATGTAGGCGTTGCAATTAGTATGATTTCCCCATTTTCTACATGAGTTGAATTCGGCTCATCTATATTGCATAAATCGCACTGTTCATATTCTTCTTTTTTGTGCAATATGCTGTTTGTTATATCGTAGGTTTTCCTATCCTTAAATTCTTGTGCTTTTCCATCATTCCAATTCTGCACTGGGCGATAATATCCCGTTATTCTGCTATATACTTCCGTAGGTTCTCCGCAATATGGACAAACGGATTGCTCACCAGACAAATATCCGTGTTTCTTGCAAACAGAGTATGTAGGTGACATTGTATAATAAGGAAGTTTATAATTCTCTGCTATCTTTCTAACTAAGTTAGCAGCTGCTTTCCAATCCGGAAGTTTTTCACCGAGGAAGGCATGAAAGACCGTGCCAGATGTATAAAGTGTTTGTAGTTCGTCCTGAATATCAAGTGCAGAAAAAATGTCATCTGTATATCCAACAGGAAGATGAGAAGAGTTTGTATAGTAAGGAACTCCGCTACTCATAGAGGCGGTTATTATACTTGGATACTTTTCTACATCATGCTTTGCAAGTCTGTATGATGTTGACTCTGCTGGCGTTGCTTCAAGATTATAAAGATCGCCATATTCTTCCTGATAGTCCGAAAGCCGTTCTCTCATGTGGTTTAGAACATTGATTGTAAATTCTTGAGATTCCTTGTTTGTAAGATCTTTTTTCAACCAACAAGCATTAAGGCATGCTTCGTTCATACCGACTAACCCGATTGTTGAAAAATGATTATTTAATGTACCCAAATACCGTTTGGTGTATGGATAAAGACCTGCTTCAAGTAGTTTAGTGATGACGGTACGTTTGACTTTCAGCGAACGCGCCGCGATATCCATCATCTTGTCGAGCCGTTCGTAGAACTCGGTTTCGTCTTTTGAGAGATAAGCAATTCGTGGCATATTGATCGTGACCACGCCGACAGAGCCGGTGCTTTCGCCACTTCCGAAGAAGCCGCCCGATTTCTTACGCAGTTCGCGCAGATCCAGACGCAGACGGCAACACATGGAACGAACGTCGCTCGGCTCCATATCGCTGTTGATGTAGTTTGAGAAATAAGGCGTACCGTATTTTGCTGTCATTTCAAACAGCAGTTTGTTGTTCTCGGTTTCAGACCAATCGAAACCTCTTGTTATTGAATAAGTAGGTCATTTTTACCCTCGGTTTCCCGATATTTATTAGGGGATTAGACTATATCATCATCTTGCTTTGCAAGATGTGTGGCACTTCGATTTAAGGGGTTTTCACCCAGCAAGCATCTCATCTTGCCCCTACTCCTAATGGGGAATTACACCCCCAAAATGGGATAGTCGTTTGAGTTTGTATAATAAATCATTTCCAAGTGTTTTTTAATAGTATATCTCTTATAGTAGCTGCTGAAACACCATATTTTTTACCAATTTTATAATATGGTGCATATTTGCCTCTATGTTTGATTTCTTCCACTTGTGCATATGTTAATTTTGCGTTGTAGTGATTTTCTCCTTTTTTACGCAAACCAATATCATAAGCATGCTTATTATTTTCAGAATAAGAAACAATTTCTAAATTGGAAACACAATTATTCTTTTTGTTTCCATCTTTATGATTAACAGTATCTCCTAATTCATCCAAAAATGCATTGGCAACAAGTTTGTGTATGTAAAAATTTTTTCTTCTGTGTCCATCTCTTAAGCTCACATAATAATAACCATTTTTGCATTCACATTTGGAGAGAATCCTCTCTTTAAGGATCATTCCATTTTTACTGCCATTTTCTACATGCCTTTGAAGGCTCTTTACCTCTCCGCTATCACTTATTTTATAAAGACCTTCATAACCACATATGTCTTTCCACATAATAATCACCTCCAATAAAAATTGAAAATGATTTATTATACCTTACCACAGGATTCCCATGCTACTATTTGTAGTTTAGAGTCCCCTGTTAGCACGATTCTTTATCACAATTTTCTGTGAATACTGTTTGTGAATCGCACACCCAGCATTTACTGGTTCACCACATTTTCATAATACATCACTGCATTATGCCACAACTACTTCTATGGGGTATTGGAAACCTCTGCCATTAGCGTCGCCCTCGATCATGATCTCGATGAACGCCTTGTTCACCATATCCATTTCTTTCTTGCAGTCTTTGTACTTGAAGTCCATCTCCTTGCCGCCCACGATGGCGTTGAGCTCCGCCAGATCAGAAGGAACCGTCCAGTCGAGAGTGATGTTGGTGAACGGTGCTTGAGTACCCCAACGAGAAGGAGTATTCACACCATATACAAAGGACTGGATGCACTGCTTGACTTCCTTATAGGAAAGGTTGTCCACCTTGACGAACGGCGCGAGATAGGTATCGAACGAGGAGAACGCCTGCGCGCCCGCCCATTCGTTCTGCATGATGCCGAGGAAGTTGACCATCTGGTTGCAGAGCGTAGATAAATGGCTTGCAGGAGATGATGTAATCTTTCCGAGCACACCCCCAAGTCCTTCTTGAATAAGTTGCTTCAAAGACCAACCAGCACAATATGGTGCAAGCATTGATAAATCATGTATATGAATATCTGCATTTCTGTGTGCGTTTGCAACCTCATCATCATAAACTTCGGAAAGCCAATAATTGGCTGTAACTGCCCCAGAATTTGATAAGATCAATCCACCTAATGAATAAGAAACAGTAGAATTTTCCTTTACACGCCAATCGCTCACTTTAAGATAGCTGTCTACAACTTTCTTATAATTTATTAAAGTATCTTCTGTTTCTCGAACCTTTTGATGTTGATACCTGTATTTAATATAATGTTTAGCAAGATTATACTTGTTAAGTCTTATAAGTTCGTTCTCTATAATATCTTGTATCTCTTCTACAGATAAATCTATTATCTGGTCATTAGAAATATCAATTACCGCTCTCTCTGCAATTCTTCCTTGAATTGATTTAATTAGTTTTGTAAAACTCGCTCCTTCTACTCGATCTTCTTCATCTACATCTTTGTTTGCTTCCTCTAAACACTTTTTTATTTTTTCAATATTAAAGTCTTGTAGAGTGCCATCTCTTTTGATAACTTTCATGGATAACCTCTTTTGTTAATATATTTTTGTTAGTCTTTCTTTTGACTGAAAGTAACTCGGTCTTGGTTGCTCGACCTCGAACATTTCCTTTATCTCCCCCAAATGAAACGGTTTTCCACCTTTCACTGGTAAAGATACTGCTCCACCCTCCTTTTTAGAAATAATATCTCTTGCTTGCTCAATGTTAAGAATATGGTCGCCAGTGTTAGTAAATTTTCTAACAATGTCACCACGGGAATGACCTTCAAACGGATTTGTGCATACTTCAAAGCAACCATCACTATCTTTGTAGATGATAGAACTTTGCTCATATTTCATCCCTAATTCAAATGCCCGTTTTTTAGTAATCCCTGAAATCAACAAAGAACGCTCATCAAATTCTTCTCCATCTTCAACCCATCTGCTTATGAACTCAATGAACCCATATCCAAGATCTCTAACTTCGGATTTTAGATTTGCCATTCGTTTACGGTTTTCTTTCTCTGAATATTCTCCTCTGTACGGGGAAATAATAGCGCAAGAAGATTCGTCCGATAAGTGCTTTAACAATCTAGATGTAGTAGATTCTTCAATTTCATTTAGTTCCTCAAAAACCTCTCTGTAATTCATTTTTTATCCTTTCGTGAAAAATATAGACAGAGAAGATTATTCTCTGTCTATAAAGTTTTAGTTTTCAAAGTAAGACCAGAACTCGTCGAAAGCTTTTTGTACGCTGTCTGTACCGGGTTCATGTACTTTTTCAACAGGCTTCTCAACACTGACAACTCTTGCTCGTGTAATCTCAGTCTGTTTCGTTCCTCTGTACTCGTTGTGTGCTTTAACAGTACCTTTAAGCGTCATCGCTACACTATCAAGGCATTTTGAAGTCTTCCACACAAGAATATCATTTCCGACAACAAACTTGTAGATGTAAATATATCCATACTCACCATCAATGGAATACACACATTCAGGAGTTGCGGTGAACTCAATACGATCTCCGACATTCCCCACATAATCAGACTGACAGATTTCTCTCTCGGTCTTCTCTTTGTTATTCTTCAAATACAGGCTGTAAGCGGAAGAAAGAAGACCAATATTTTCTTCCCCAACACTGCTGTGAGAAATGAGAACTTTAAGATTGTTAATCCAAGAATTGGTGTCAGGACTTTCCTTTACCAATCTCTTGATCTCCACAACGATTTCTTTCGTACCAGCATACACTTCGTGACGCTCGACAATGATCTCTCCAAGCATATTCTTTCGCTCGGTAATCAGGTTGTAGATATCACTTGCGGTAGTGGTAGGAAGATCCACATGACCTTCATCAACGAGTCTGTCGAGCATCGCTCTCGAAATATACCCATACTTTTTGATGTGCTCTACTGTCTGTTCAAGAACATCATCAACATCGTAGAATCTCTTGTCGAATCCAATATGCTCCTCATTGAGTTTGTCGATGTATTCATCAATGGTTTCAAACCAAGAGAGATAAGAAGCATAACTATTTGCACTGATACCGATATACTCTTTCAAGCAAGTTTTTCCAACTTGAACGAAACCTACCCCCTCTTTGTAGAGAAGAACGGTGTGCTTACGAGTTCTGACATCGGTCTTACAATGGTCGCACTCACAGCGAGTGAAATATTCAGACGGGATCTCGATATTACTTACTCCCTTGATAATGTTTCTGCCACAATCCGGATCAAAGTCAAGGGTTGCAACAAACTCATACCCATCAATCTTGTATTGACCATCAACAGTAACCTCAACATACTTGTGGTTATTCTGAATGAACGGCTCTCCAAATTCAAGAGTGACTTCTGCTCCGTACTTCTTGCGAATTTTTTCAACCTTTTCTTCGAGAAGATTTTTCAAGCCATAGAGAATAGTACAAGTCATATTGATTACCTCTCTTTCTTTACTATATATATTATATCATAAAAAGAGAGTTTTGTCAACTATATATTTTAAGGATTTTTCCTCTTGTATGCATCGGAAAACAGTATTCCAGTATTGTCTCCTCGTGCAATAATTCTTCCGTAGAAATCTCTTGTTGTATTGGACGATTTGTTATATGTACCAAGAATCCTTTTATAAAAATCTCTCACAACTTTATCACCATTCGGCTTTGTTTCTATATAACCGATAGTTCTACCATGAAAATCTTTGATCGCTTCTTGATTAGTCATTTATTAAAAAGCCTCCTCGTCTTTCATGTAGCCTATTATTGATTTGCATTGAGCCAGCGCATTATCCTTGCTGATATCTCTTGCCTGTGTTATATCTGAAAAAGATTTTTTACCTTTGTTCAAAAAATTATCTATTATGCGGACAACTTTTTTACCATCAAACTCCATTCTGGAAAAATAACATATACAGGAGTCTTCTAATTTATCCGAAGTAGGATCTATTGGTCCATATTCCATAACTCTTACAAATCCCATTGAGGTACTTATCACTAAATACCAAAACAGACCGTCATCGTTATTTGCTTCTATTGCACAATTACCATAATCTTCAATATCTATTGATCCAAGATATGACTCTTGTCTACAAAATTCAATCCGCATTTTCTGAATTTTCTTCGTTCAATTCATCTGCATTATCAATATGAATTGTAGCAGGAGTCAGTTTAACCTCTCCGTTTTGAATAGCAGTCAAGAATTTAATACCATCATTCATCTGCTTCAGTTCTGGATCTTCTTCAATCTCTTTTTCAAGTGATTTCTTTTTAACATCAATGGATTCCAAATACATATCAATTAGTTCTTCTTTTTCTTGTTCTGTAAAGTAATCCCAATTTGAATCGATCTCAAACCCAACATCAGAAATCAAAACACCGTCTAACTGATTAACCAACTGCTGAATGACTGTTGCTGCAACGCCAAGAAATCTATCACTCTTTATCTTTCCGAGTGGTGTTACATAAGAAGCAACAACCTCCTGATTTCTGACAACAAGATATTCCTTGTCTGGAATACTCGGTGAACTTTCTCTCGAAATGGTAAGACCTTTTGCATTATACAAAACAGGGTTTACATAACTTCTTACATCCCCGTTATAGTTAATTACTATAATTCTTTTGTTTTTACCAATCTGATTTGCTGAAAGACCAAGTAGATTCTTTTCTTTTACTGTGTGCTTCAATTCGAGAATAATGTCACGCATTTCCTTACTTTGCTTAACAGTATCAATCTCATCCGCTCTTTCGCACAATTCTTCATAATCTGTTACAATTTCTGCCATTTATCAAATCTCCGTTATTGTCATTTGGTATATATCGTTTTCAAGATCACCGGAAAGGCTAATTAAAAAATCTTCATCTTCATAAAGATAGTTCATATTTGCGCTTTCATCAGTCAATATACCATTGTCTTCTTGTGGGATCAAAAGATCAGAGTCTTCCAGTATGCTGAATATCTTTCCGAACTCATCGCTGGAATCAATGTCAACAACAAAGGATCCGTCTTCGCTGTATGTTCCAGATTTATTTATGCCCAAATTTTTCAAAATTGTTTCTGCTACAATCATTTGTGGATCATTTTTTGTAAGTCATCCAATGCGTTTCTATTGGATTGAATTACACCTTCCTTTGAATATTTCTTGTCAAGAGATGATGTTTTCTTTTTCATCATATCACTATAATTCTTGTGCTTCTCTTTCCTCGTTGGTTGGTTCAATAAGAAAGAAACCCAAGACATTGTTTCATAGGATTGCATAACGGGTTGGAAAACTTTTTTCATATTTTCCAATCTTTCCGGCTCTACCAATCCCTGTTGAACTACCTCTTCAAACTCTTTTATTTGCCCCTTTAATTCCGCATATTGCTCACAAACTTGGGCGTAATATTCATCAAAATCTTTTTTGCTCATATTGTTACCTATCTGTAAAAATGAAAGTAATTGGGGGATATTTTATCCCCCAATCATTACAGCCAAAAGAATTCATTAAACCATCTATTGGTACTATTAAACTCCTTGATAGCGCGATCAAACTCTTCTGCCGCTTTCTTGTCACTATAAGACACACGATACACACCATAGGCATCATTGAATTCTTTAAGTGCCTTATACTTATTCTGCTCTGCATCCTGAACTGCTTTCTTTGCAGGATTCAGAAGATTGTCAATATCCTCATGGTATTTCTTGGATATTTCCTTCGCCTTTTCCAGTGCAACAGAATAGAGTGCCCTTGCTTCGGTCACTTTTTCTTCACACTTCTGAACCTTGTCCGCAAGGTCTTTCTTTGATGGTGTTTTAACTTCATCTGACTTTTTACAGCCTTTTGATTCTTCACACTCATCACATGGTTTCACACAGTCACAATCAGGGTCATCTTCATACCCTTCAAGATACAGTGCTTCTGCTTCTTGACACTCTTTCTCAGTGTCAAACACTTCTTTTAACATTTCGGAATAATACTTCATAATTATTCCCTCCTATAAAATATATTTACAAACCTGTTGCTTCGGAACTTACCAAAATATTGGGCTTATCTTTGCACACAGGAAAGTATCTTTATTGGTCATTTTTTCTATAAGCGCGTCTACGACAAATACTTCTTTCCTTGAATGGGTAAACCTCATTCATAGATTTCTCAAATTCTGCCATATCAATTATTTCCGGTATTTGATCTCCAAACACACTCATATTGATTCTAAATTTTATACCAAACCTTGAAAAGAAATCTTCTGCATCAGTTTCATCTGTTACAGTTTTTGAAACATCAACCAACTTATATGTATGACAAGAATTATGTGTCTCATAATATCCAATTTCTGAATGATCTTCATATACTTTTCCATAGAAGAAACTTTCTTGCCCGAAGTTGCTTGCAATTGCTTCTGCATCTTTGTATGGGATGTTAAAAATCACAAAAGATTTTTCTTTTCCTTTGTACTCTCCCTTAATTGGGACATACTGAAATCCACCATATTGAAGAGTGTCGTTACCGGTCTTTTCAATTCTTCTCAAAAGTTCTGTGGTTTTAAGATCATCAACCGCTTTTCTGTTATATGTGCTGAAATTTGCTGCCCACTTTGCGAATTTTTCCTTGAACTCTTCCTCAGTGCTGTTTTCCCATCCAAGAGGATTTTCAGGAGATACAATGGCAAATGTTTTAATCTTGCCAGTTGGATCTCCCCACAGACTTCTTTTTAATTTTCTATATCTATTGCTATTCTCTTTTATTACTCTCATATTACTTTCCCAAGTTTATTTTATAAATGGCGTCACAAACATTCTGTGGTGTTGCAATAATCAGCGTTTGAGATGGCTCGCTGTGTAATCTCAAATTCATCGCATAATCGTCTGTCCCCATAAGACTTCCGTTGCCAACCGTAACGCACCCGCATTTCTCATCTGCTGAAAAATGATGTAAATGTGCAGTACACATAAGATCATAACTCTGCCTTGTCACAAGGGTAATTTTATCAAGAGCAACCAACGGTTTATCCTTATCTCCGTGCACACCTGCAACATTATGACCGCAGACAGTGCATGTTATAATATCTTCTGAAAACTCGTTGTCATATATACTAACATCAAATCCCTTTAATCTCTGTCTTAAATAGAACGGAATAAATCTTGCAAGGGATTCAAGATCTAATGATTCACTCTTGTTTGGTTCAATTCTTGAATGGTTGTCTAAACAATCAAAATAAGAGATGTGCATTTTTTCAGAAAGTCTAACAATCATCTCTGCAAGAATTTCGCTTACTTCCATGATTTGGGAAATTACATCTTCCCTGCTTTGAATGCGAATTTGTGTATGAATTCTTCCTGCAATAAGATCGGACAGGTTAATAATTGTTAGATTTCTTATGCAGTTTTCCTCACATCTTTTAATAACTTCTGCAACAAGTCTTGAAACTCTTTCTCTACAAATTTCTGGGTTAAAACGATTATAGGCGTTTTCAAACTCTAACCCATAATGCCAGTCGCTTATTAGAAGAATACCTTCTTTTACACTGTTTGTTGCATATTTTTCAAAAAACTTATCAACGGAAAGAGCCTTCTCCTTTGACATTCTATCTGCAAAAGATTCAGCAATCTCTTTTATACTCTCTTCTCTTGCAAGTCTTCTTACATACCTACCATTTTGAACTCTTTCATCAGAAAGTTTTGCTCTTTCTTTCTTGATCTCCAACAAAATGTCTTGAAGATTAGACAGATACGAAGATTCATCATCACTTAATACCGCTTCTGATTTTTGATTGTCTGTCATAGAATGATACAACTTCCTAAAACGACTTTCATCCTTGTGTATACCAGAAGCATCTTCTATAATTTTTGCGAACTCTGACCATGAACAGTCAAGAAGGTCTTTCAAAAGAACAACCCTCTGAATATAATCCTTGTCTTCCTCATTGGGAAGTCTTTGAAACTTATCCTGCAATTCTGATCTATCCATATTATTCCTCGTCTTCATCAGTATTTTCTACTACTATCATGTTATCTTCTGATTTTATTCTTGATAGATATGCTTGAACAGCACTCAACACTTTTTCTTTTGATTGTCTGTCAAGACCATCACCAAGACCAATGTTTAACTCGTTTGTAGTATTATTTATATTAATAACAGGACACTCATCGACCTGATTTAATGACTTGTTTGATTTCTCGATGGATTCTTGAACAACTTTCATATAAGATATAAGATCGCTATTACTAAACTCATCTGACCGTTTATTCAGTCGCTCCTGCATTTCGTCAGAAACAGAATCTAAAAGATTGTTTAGTTTCATAAGTCTTGCAACATTCTTCTTTGACATATTCATGTTGAATAATGTTGTAAGATCTTTTATCTTTCCTATATCTTCTTCTGCAATTATTTCATCAGCAATTTTTGCTGTTTTTTCTTCAAGTTCATCATATTTTTTTGGTAAATTTTCCATATTACAGTATATTCTTATATGTAGAAATTATCTTGCTTGATAAACTATCTTCCAATGCCTTTGACAATGGATCAAATCCATCAAAAGCGGATGTAATTTTTTCTTCCATCATCTTGTTAGGTATGAACTTGTATCTAACGCCGCAATCGGTCATACCAATACATAGATTTCCAATCCCAATATCTGCTACGAGAACATCATCATTACTCATTGTTGCAACGGCATGGGCTACACACAAGGTTTCTTTATTTTTTAATGATTCTATTGTTACTCTCGGTATATTAGTGACAGAGGATAAATTGTCAACAACATCAATATTCACTTCTGTTAATCCTCCTCATTACTTTTATTGGCTCTTTTCTTTGCAAATAATCCAAACTATATTTCATTGTATCTTCGTAGGATGAATAAGATTCTTCAAGTCTTTCTTTAACAGCATTTTCTAAAACTACATCCTTGTCATTTTGCATGGAATCTATGTCACAAAAAATGTGCATTATTTGTTCTTTTAGTTCACTCATTTATCCATCACCGATTGTAGTGTATATTTATTAGTGTCAAATGTATAGTTTTGAATCACATTGCAAATAGATTCATATGCACTTTGAATGTTCTTTGCATTTGGTCTTAATTCTCTCACCTCATTGAGAGAAGTTGCATAGTCTTTACCTTCAACATTCACAAGTTGATACAGTAAAAGCCCACAAGTTACAGTTTCTAACTCCGATATTGTAGGTACACGAATGGTCATCCCACCGAACATTTCAATAAAACGGAGCATATTTTTTCTATCAAGCACATAAGACATTTCAGACAAAACTTCATATTCTGGATTTCCAATTAACTTATACAATGAAAACAAGATAATGGAATTTATATCATATTCTTTTAATTTATTTAATTCATTCTTGATCGCCATATATTGCTACTCCGGTACATTCCTCGATTTGGTTAAGAATTAAACTATCAATCACTGCATCTGACGGTTCCCATGAATGTATGACCGCAGATAAATCTCTTGCAAGTGTCTTCTTACTTCTATTAGCCAAAAACAGAATATAGTTTTTTAAGTCCTTGCAGTTACCGTATGCTATTACAGATTTTAATGGGTCTGAATATTCGCGCATTCTTGCAGTATAAAATTCATAGACACCACTTGTCATCTTTTGAACCTTTTTCATATCTTCTGCCGACAAAGTTATTTGGTTAATGATAGTCAATAGAACACTTGCATATAGATCACTGAATATATCTTTCCGTCCAAAATATGGTGTCCGTTTACAAGTTTCATAAACGCATTTTGGAAGTGTTTCCAAGCACATTGAAAATTCACACCCGTTGTAATCGTGATAGCTTTTATAAGCAAGCAATATTCTATCACGGTCAACATCATGTGCATCACAATCTTCATAGGACTTGTATGTTTGATTGAAGTTTAACTGCTCAAAATCCACCTTTCTTGCATAGATTGTTGAACGAATATAATTCGTTATACTCTTAATCTTTTGCATTTGTGGATTTCCGTTATTGTCAAAAACAAACTGCTTCTTGTTTTTCAGCCGATTAAAAAGATATGTTGCACAATGTAAAGAAAATTCATCATAATAATCTGCCCTTCGGAAGAAATTATGCTTTCTTGCAAACATTTCGCATAGAAGATAAAGGTACTCAAACAACTTATCATCTTTGCAATTTTCGCTATATGCATTTTCATCAATCCACATAGCCATATCTACATATCGGACACCAAGTGGCTTTTTATAAGTCATTACACTTTTCACAAAGTAGTATGAGTGAAATGTCGAAAACAAGTTCACTCTACTCTGCTGATGTTACCATCCTTTACAACTTTTAATATGCTGTCATACGGAATTTGCAAATCGGAGTGGTGTGTAATGATAAAAACGGTTTCAAGATCATTAAGTTCATTTGCAATAAAATCGATAATTGTTTTTGAACTTTCACAATCCAAATTATCAAAAATCTCATCCAAAACAATAATGTTAGAAGAAAAGTCCTCTGTTTTACAGAGCATTTTTCTAATAGCAAATTGAATAATGAGATCAACCTTTTGCTTCTCGCCACCTGACAAAGATTCATACTCTCTGTCAAACAATGTTATATTTAGAGAATTTCCATCGAGATAGAAAGAAACACACGGTTCTCCAAAAATTCTTTCACTATATGACTTTGCTATATTATTAATATAAGAAACAACCCCGGAAAGCAAATAACCCCTAAAATCTCTGTTTGCAAGATTAGAAATTTTAGAAAGTGCATCAATATGGCTTTGCAGTTTTTGTTTCTCTGCAATATAATACAACTCTTGTTCTTGAAATTTTTGAAGTTTGTTTTCTAATTCTTTTATCTCTTCCTTAATAGATAAAATAGATTCATTATATTTGTCTATGTCGGATTTCAGAATGAATGACTCGGTTTTCAAAGAACTGACTTTACCTTCAAAGTTTCTTTTCTCTACCTCATGTTTCTTTTTCTCATCATTCAGCGTTATAATAGTATTATCATTGTCAGTAAGAAACCTTTTGTATTCTTCTTCAATGACCGACAGTTCCGCATCTTGATTTGAAATCAAATCTTTTAAGGAATCATTTTCTTGTGATATGGTCGTTTTCAGTTTCCCTATTTCTTCTGTCAATGGTGCTGTATCTACTTTAACAACATTTGGAATTTTTTGTCCGCAGGTTGGGCAAATATCCGTAATAGAATCCAGCCGATTTTTCTCCTGCATTAAATATGGGAGTCTTGATTGAAGATCATATATATTCGATTTCTTTTCATCTATTAAATTAGAATATTTACTGGAAACGAAATTTCGTTTTGAAACATAAATTTCGTTTTGTTTCGTTCTTTCTTCGTTTGCTTTTGATATATTGGATTCTATTTTTGATAACAAATCTTCTAAATTGATAATCTGTTTTTCAAACTCTTCAATATTTTTATCTACTTCGATCTTCTTATCAACAAGTTCTTGGATCGACTTTGCATTGTTTAACTGATCTTTTACTTTGTTTAATTCTTTCTCACAAAAACTCTTACTGACTGAAAATTCAGTTATCTTTGATTCAGCATCTCTCATGCTTGAAGATAGTGTATCTTTTCTTAATGAAATCCTATTCTTTATATCCTCGATCATGTAATCTGATTTTGTCAATTTTTCAAGTAATTCTTTTCGTCCAGACGGTGATCTGCTTGAAAGCTTACATGGAAGTCCTTGACCGAGCAGAATAACAGATCCGATTAGGTCAGATGTAATGTCTGGGAGAATGGTTGACAAAATGGATTCTCCGTCCCTTAATCCTTTACCAGACACATCCTTACCATCCATCAATATATTTAGATTGGTTTTATATATGGAATGATCTTTTGTTCTTCTAACAATATAATCTGTTCCATTAACGGAAAATGATAATGTGACACAAGCACCATCACTTCCGTACCTGTTAGATACATCTTTGTTTCCTCTTATAGTATCCCCTGTTAAGCACCAACTAATGGCTTCCCATATACTACTTTTTCCTGATCCGTTTGAAGAATAATATTCTCTGTTTCCGTCTATGCTCCCTTGAACAAGCACATATCCACCATTCTCTAAAAAAATGTGTGCTGATTCAAAAGACATAAAATTCTCAATGACAATATCTTTGAATCGAATTATCATTCTATTCTCCTTCGCAGATTAGGTTTAGTTCTTCCGCAACGACTAAATCGTTCCCAAGAACATTTATAATAAATTCTGAAAACTTGTTTTTTGGCGTTGAAGAGTCATTAAAAAGTTGTTCCTTATCGGAATACTCACTTCTCGTTACAGTAATTTTATAATATTTAATATTGTTGTTTTCCTTTATGATTTTTCTTACAGAATCCGCTTCTTGTTCTTCGCATGAAACAGATACTACTGCATTTTTCATATATGTAACAGAATCACATAACTTTTTTGTGTCTACTTTGTAAAAATTAAAAGCAAATGGATTTTCTACATATTGTATTGAAAACGATTCTGTATTGAAAATTGCAATATTGTGGCTATACTGAAATCCGTCTTCTGAAAAATTTTGCCCTGTAACATTTCCAATATTGATAATCTTATCTGTCACTCTCATAAAATTATGAAGATGACCATTTATGCACATATCAAAATACTTGCTAACTTCTTCGATGTTCAAACCGCTTGTTGACACATACTTCCCATACTGCAACCCATTTATCTCATTGTGGCTCAAAAGAAGTCTTTTATTGCTTTGAAACAATGTATTACCAAAAATATCTTCAAGAGATATTGATTCATTGTTATTCGTACTTACATAGGGCAAGAAATAAATGCCAACACCGCTGATAGATATTCCAGATGGTTTGTCAATTACAAAAGAGTTTGGAATAGAAGCAAGTACATTTGTTGCATTATAAGAAAGGCTCTTATTGGAAGCATCGTGATTTCCAACAATGTAATAATGGGGAATAGATACATCCCATTGAACCTCTTTTAATGCCGATATTTCCTCGCTGTTCAACTCCGGCTTATCAAAGAAATCCCCACAATTAAAAATTGCGCTACAAGAATATCTTTTTGCTGTTTCTTCAATAAATAACAATGTGTTTAGTTGGTTCTCCAACCGATCAGAAAATCTGTTCCCTCTTCCTCTTATAATTGAAGAGTTTTGACAAAAATGATTGTCAGAGTAAACAAGTATGTTCATTTACCTCTCCGATAGTATCTTTGCGACAATATATGAAATCATATCTGACTGAATAAAATTTCCGGTTTTAATTCCTTCGTCCACGGAATTCAAAAAATGTAGAATTTTAATAAGTGCCTTTGTAGAATACCTTCCTGTAAGTTTTGAAACAACATAAAACTGTTTTGAATTCATACCGAGTTTATCTGCTGTTGGACACGGACTACCCTGTATCAAAAGAATATTTCTAAAATTATTTGATAAAAGAGTTACAATCCCAAAAACTTCATCATCGGAATATTTGCCAGAAATCAATTCATTTTTCGCTTTTTGTATATCCCTCTCACAAAGAGAATTAACAAGATTAAAAACATTTTTATTTACACACCCACTAATTGTTCCATCTGCAAGAAAATCTTTTAGTACATACTTTCTTTCTTGCTCGGAAAATATTTGCACCTTTTCACATTCATTATATGCAAAATATGCGTCGCTATCAACAGAATCATGCAAATCTTGCAATGCACTATTTTCAGCACCGAAGCACATAGTGTCTATCATTTCATCTATTTGCCACTTTTCCAATTTTGGAACTTTGCATACATAATCTTCCGACAGATTCTTTCCTGCTTTTTTGCAAACAATATAAACATTTTCTTTGCAAAGATCATCAACGGAATCAATAGAATCTACATGACACAGCATAATGTTGTCATTGTCGGAGAACATTGAAAAAGCACTATTTTGAAGGGTTGACAAGTCCGCATATTGTATTTGTTTGTTTGAAAGATTTGCAATTTCTTTGACATATTGATCTGGAATAAAATTGCAATCGGATTGGAACACAATGAATTTTGGTGCCTGACCGCTTTCCACCATCTTCTTTACAAACTCTATATTCACACTATTACTCCCACAATAGATTTTTCATTTTTGCATCAATCAAGAAATTTTCAAAAATGTTCTTTTTTGATAAATTATTCATTTCTAACTTTTTGCACATGGATAATATTTCAGAATAAAGAGGATAAACATCTGAATTTTTCAAACAATTCTTGTATATTGTATTTCTTAAAATTCCGACAAACGGCAGAAAATCAAGTCGATCATTGTTTGTTAATTTTTTGTCAAAGTTAAACTTGTTTGGTATTGTTAGAACATTTGATATGTTGGCACGATTTAGGTTCTTAACCATGTTGTTTACCAACGACTGATAGGGTTCTAAATCTATATCTTTGTAATTTAGAATTTCACCCGGAGTTTCAAACAGTTCAAGAATATATGGATTGGAGCCATTATAAAAATGGCTTAATTGCTCATTCGTGTAAGGAACAAAATGAATTTGATAACATCTATTCATTATTGTTTCGAGAAGTTTTCCATCCTCGCAAATAACACAAGCAATACACAATTTAGGTGGTTCTTCCAAAAATTTTAACAGCGAATACTGATCCTTTTCTGATAAAGAATCGCCATCAATAATATATAGCATCGGAACACTATTAACATATATCTCAATAATGTCATCAAAATTCAGTTTTTTGGTTATATCCTTTTTCTGAATATTCAGTTTTTCAGCAATGTTGCTGGCAGTCGTTTTTCTACCGCTCCCACGCTTGCCAACCAATGCAATAGATCTCGGACAAGTTTCGATTGTTAAATTTTCTACAAAGTTATTGATCTCATCTTGAAATAGCAACTTCATTATTTACACCTTGCAATCTGTAACAATGCAATCTCTACGGTTTCTTTCGGGTAGGAATCCCCTTTTAACTTTTGTTTTAGATCAAGAAGTTTATCCAACACCCAAGAATAGTAAGCAGGTGCATTATCAAAATTTATGCACTTCTTAATAGATTCTTCTGCTGATTGTGGAAGTTGCAACAATGAAAAATCACCAAACAACGCATATTTATCAATGTCAAGACAAAACGAGATGAACTGATCCACAAACAATTTTATATCCGTTCCGTTTTGATATGCCTCATACACAACCTTCAAAACAGTCTTATCATCACCGTCTATGCAACCATTTATTAGACTAAAATAGGAATCAATCCCAAATCTTCCAAGACTTGCCAAAACATTATTAGCCGTAATTTGATTGGAGTATCCAGCACATTTTTCAAGCATTGACAATGACTGTCTTATGCTACCGCCACAAATTCGAGAAATGTAATCAATACCATCATCAAAATCCTCAAAACCCTCTTGAATACATACATATTTCAGTCTGTTATATATTTCTTGTGGCTTTGCCTTTTTAATGTCAAATCTCTGACATCTGTTGATGATCGTCTGCGGAATTTTCTGCGGGTCGGTTGTGCAGAACATAAAAATTGTGAATTCAGGTGGCTCTTCAATGCACTTCAAAAGAACTTGAAAAGCAGCTGTCCCAAAAGCGTGTGCTTCATCAAAAATATAAATCTTATATTTACCTTCTAATGATCTTTCAGAAGCAGAAGCTACAATCTCTCTTGCATTATCAACACCACTATTAGAAGCGGCATCAATCTCTATTGGGCTTCCAACACCCTTATTTATGGCATTTGCCACTATACGAGCGAGTGAAGTCTTTCCGGCTCCTGTTTCCCCACAAAAAAGATAGCAGTGTGGAAATCGGTTGATTTCTATCTGCCTTTTAAGAATCTTGACAACAGAATCCTGTGCTATAACCTCATCAAAGGTTTTGGGTCTATATTTGGTGTGTAAAGATTCAGCCATTACTTAAATTCCTTTTCACTTTGATTGATTTTCGTGGAAGCCATCCCATCCACACTTCTCCAACATTTTCTCTTGTTTTTATATCAAATCCCATTCCCTCTATCTTTATCATCTTTCCCATAATTGCAGTAATAATAATCCTCATATACTTTTGCGTTGGGACAATACCATTATTCCAATTCTTGTGTAATGTAAAGTTTTCCGATGGATGAATAATGTAATCCTCTAACTCAATTAAATAAAAACCTCCGACTTGAACATCTGCTGTCAATAATGTTTCTTGCTTATCAATTTGAAGAACATTAAAATCATTTGGTATATCAGATAAATCAACAGCCGTAACAAGTTTCAATTGTTTGCACAATGTATCACTCATTGTAAGGGTTCATATAAACGGCAGAAAAGTCTGCCATGTGTAAAACAGCAGCAAGAGGATGTTTTCTATATACCTCTCCAAGACTTTCTACATTCAGCACGTTAGAGTCAAACGGACCTGCATGGTGAAGAATAGCACAAGATTCTTCAATGTTGATTGGCATAAAGCACCTAACAATATATTCCGATTCTTGACCACGAGATCCATAGCAGAATCTTTCAGACGCATCTCTAACCTTAAATGCTTTTTGTGCAACCCAGTCAAATTTTCCAATTTCATCGGACTTGCTTCCAAACGAAGAATACACCTTCTTGTTTTGCACATATTCTTCATACAAATTAGACTTGCTGATGTCATGCAATAAGCATACAATAGCAATAGAAGTTTCTGCATCTTCTGACAATGCAAGCTTATCAACTAAACTTCTGTTGTTGTTAAGGAATGACATACCAAAAGAATAAACAGAAAGACAGTGCTCACACAAGCCACCTTCATAAGCACCATAACTCTTCGTTGAAGCCGGTGCATGGAAAAACCTGTGAGAGTTTAGATATTCTGCAAGGCTGTCTAAACGAAATGACGGTCTTTTTTCCTTTATTTTCTGTAACAAAGATAGAAATGTTGACTTGTTGGCTTCAATTTCTTCTTGTGTAAGAGCCATCACACATATCTCCCAGAGTTCACAAGGTCACGCTTGTAAGCAACACGATCCCCAAATGTGATATTGTCCACACCATAATGATGACCGTTGCTCTGAGCGATTCTCTTTAGTCTGTAGTTTGGATCTACACTGTACCGAATGGTACGAACATCCATTTCATACTGCTCTGCAATTTCGTTGTAATTCCAACCTTTTTTGAGCATCTTTGAAATATTTGCCACATCTGCGGAAGAAAGCTTTCTCTTTCTGTCAAATTCTGTTCCTGTAAGAATGATGGAATGATCTACTTCCTTATCATCCATTTTTGAAACTTTCCGTTTCAATCTTGCCGATTTAATAGTTCTGATAATTCCCATAATTAAATTCTCCGTCAACTACCAACTACCTAAAGGTAGATTGGATTTCAAATTTGTTAAAATTTTTCTCGCTCAATGCACCTAACGGTGCAAGTATCAACGAGCTATCCCCACCGTTGCAGTGGTTCTCTGACGACTAAAGTCACCAGATATCTTTATTGAGATTATATCACAAAAGCACTGTTTTGTCAACTATACTCTTCTTTTAACTTATCCACAAGAAAAGACATCAATTTTCCATCAATTATAAAATAGTCTTCTTTATCTTCAAAGAAAAAGTTAAAAGCAATGGCACTATTTTCAAATCTATTGGCGAAAGACTCTTCCTTGCTCTTTTTTAGCCATTCCTTTTTAATGGAAAACGAATCCTTTGGTGTCATGCAAGTCTTACACTCAATGGATAGGGAAGCCCCATCAACCGATATATCGGATTTATAAAACTTCCCAGCCCCAGAATTTGAATTTCTTACCCCTCCAAGAAGTTTTGCTACTCTACCTTCTTGTATTTCCGAAGCATATCTTGTTGCGGATTTGTTTTTCATTTGCACAAACCACCCATGTATTTGTGTATTTCTTCCAATGTAAAGTTGTTTTTGATAAGATCAATGCACATATTATTGAAATCGTGTTCGTTTTTTATGCGATAGATAAGTCCATTATTTTCGTATTTTTCATGGTCATCCACACAAAACCATCCGTCAGCAGAATCAAAAGAATACTCACCGTCAAAATAACTGTAGGTAATTACCCTTCCTTGGATTCCATTCCCTCGTAATGTCTTCGTACAACCATTCAAAATAATAACTTTCAAAAGATCTTCACACCCACCAAAACATATAGGAGAATATGCAATAGCATAAACACCGTCATCACCAATCATCTTATTGTCTAATATATAAGAAGACCTTGTTGATTCTAAACAACGAATGCTGTCATTTAACTCTGCTATTGCCTTTCCAATGCTGTTATACTCTGCTTTAAGACAATCAACCTTTTCTTTCTTCTCTTTTATGGAATCATCAAATGCCAACAATGTGTCATCTTTATTCTTCATGTTATTCTTCCTCCTTATTTAAGTCAACACCAAACTCACCAGACGAAGAATTTAGCATTTCTTCAAATAATTTTACATTGGGATCATCTTTTTTAGACAATTTTTCATAAACTGCATCATACAGATTTTTCCATAATTCCAAATGCTCTTCAAAGAATGGTTTTAGATTTTTCATCCCATGAATCTTAATCTCTTCTCCATTTTCATCGTTTAGAATTTCACCTGTTTTTGTATCTATGATCTTAAAATATCCCTTTGCAGGACTTACAATCAGACCAAAATAGGTTGCGACATCAATAGTATCTTGCATAATATCAACACCACGGTCATAATTGATATATAGTCTTCCAACTTTTCTGTCCCACTTGCAAACCTTTGTTTTCAATACAGCTGCCTCCATAATGTATCCGGCAGGGGATTCTGCAGTAGATTTTACTTCATTTCCTTCTTCATCAAAGAATTTATCTTTCTTAAACATCATTCTAACTGAGCAAGCATGCCTCCATGCTCTACCACCAGATGTTGTAATCGGGTTTCCATACCCACCTATATTCTCTCTGATTTGATTTATACCAATGAGCGTACAATCATACTTAATAAGCAACCCTGTAATTCTTCTTACAAAATCACCGAGTGCTTTTGCAACCCCGCCCATATCTTTCTTCTCGAAGGATTCACCATAAGTCTGCAAAGGAGTGAGCATATTAAGAGAGTCAATAATAACAAGACCGACTTCTTCTGATTTTACTGAATCATAAATCACATCAAAAATTGATTCTGCTGGCATATCACTGCCCGTAAAACGAACAGTCTGCACTGGGTGTCCGTTCGTCTTATACCCAAACTTTTCTGCCCACATCGGATCAGCACCGCACTCCAGATCTACAAACAAAATCTTCCTCGGATCTTCAGGGTTTCTTTCCAATTCTTTCCGTTGGTAAGAAGCAGCCACTAAATAAGCAGTTGATGTTTTCCCTGAACTTTCAGGACCACAAAACTCAATGATTCTCTTTTCTGGTAGTGAATTATATAGACAAAAGTCAAGACCGGGAGAGCCAAAAGAAAGTGTCCCGAAAGCAGTCAGATCATCCACTCCAAGAGATATGACTTGCTTATTCTTATCTTGGGAATCCCCAAAATTCTTATTCGTTTCTCTGATGATCTGTGCAAGTGTTTTCTTTTCTGCCATATATTAAAAATCCTCTCTTGATGACGGTACAATTTCCCTAGGCGAATAAGCAGAAAGTTGCATCTCTTGCATTCTTCTGCTAATGATCTTATGAATAGTCTGTGCCATTGCTTTTGCAGCGTCAATCTTCAACTTAATCATTTGATATGCGTGTTGGTAAATATTACTTACCACCGTTTCGTATTTAGATGCTTCTTCGCCAATGGCGGTCAGTTCCGCTACAGTTGTTTTGTTTTTCTTATCAGTATCTTTTACTTGATTATCAAGATATGCACCGTTAAATACTTCCTTTTGAGCTGCCTTTGACATATCGGCAAAAACACCCATCTGCTCTTGATTCTCACACATGGAGTAGATCGTACTTGATAAATTCATGTAGTATCTCTCCAAATCAAAATCGGTAATGTCTTGAATATCTCCTTGAAGTTTCTGCTTGATGTCACCCATTAACCGATCTAAGTCAGTACAATACTCTCTTACAAGTGCATCCACAGAAGCGTTAAAATATTGAACATTATCTCTTGTTTCCTTAACAAGTCTTTCTACTTTTTCAGTATCAACATTATTAAGATATGTTATATTGTCTGCCACTTAATCACCATCCTTCAAATCTGATAGCAATGAATAGTCACTATCTAAAAAAACTCTTCTCTTTTTTGAAGGAAAAACAAAAAATCTATATTCTGAATTTCCGATATACTTCACATTAAAAGATTTAAGACCGTCTTCCTTCATCCTCTTGATAGTAGAAACAGGAATATACAATTCAACCCCATGCTCTACCATCCACAGTAAAACACCAATACGAACACCATCTATCCCGAAATATGATAGCAATTTGTCATATTGTGTAAGGTTTGCAAATGGAAAAGTATTTCCATTGTGGCTTTTACACTCCAAAAGAAATAATTTTCCATTATTAAATCCTATAAAATCGCTGACATTTGAAGAAGTAAACTTATAACCAGTAACTTGGTCTGGGACTCGGTACAAAAACCCTTTAGGAAATGTTTTGTACCAATTCTCCTTTACTTTCTGTTCGTATTGTTTACCCCTCGAACTCAACTTAAATGAACCTCAGGAATTACATTGTATACATTTCCACGAGCAATAACAATCGCTTTGTGGTTTCCAAAATTGATAGTGACATACTTATCTTTACAAATTTCAAGAGTTGATTTAACATCATTGAAATCAAACACCGCTTCATAGGATTCTGCAAGATTGCTTTCTGAATTAAGGTAATTAACTGTTTCCTCGTTCTTTGTTTTAACATCAGAAACATTAACAGAATCCGTAGAGAATACAAATCGACCATACGGCTTAAACATTGTCTTACCTACATTGAATACCATAAGTCTATTGATAGTGGAAATAAGCGCATCCTTATCAATGACAACAGAATGATTATAATCACCAAAAGCATAACCTCTAATTGCTTCTACAGGATATGCTCCAAGAAGTGTGTCATCACAAGTAAGAATAGATGTGATCTGAACAGTGGGTGTTTTCAATGAAAGTTTTGTCTGAATAATTTCTTCCGATGCTCCAACGGCATCATAACCCAATGAAAGGTGTACTTTTTCTTCTGTAAACAACTTGAATAGTTTAACCAACTTTTGGTTGAGAAGAATTTTAATTGGCTTTTCCAATGTAAAGTTGTTAATGCAAGCCCCAGTGGTAAAGGTGATCGCGCCTGTTTCATCGACATAGAACAACTTCTGAACAGCACGAGTGACAATCCCCTTGCTTAATTCCTTGCTATTGTATTGAAGGATACTCATAAGAATATCACTATTTACATCCATCTCATTTGTTACATTGTTGATTGTAATTTCCGGTAGCTTTAACAAACAATCACCGTCATAAATCAACGGAATTTTATATGTTCCATTCGCTACAACCACAAGTGAATTATCTGCAATGCTGAGATCCACAGATGTTGTTGTAATCTGTGACACCAACTTCAAAAAAAGACTTGCATTAACAGTTGCATCAAAAGTATCTTGTGAATCAATGGGAAGAAAAACGGTTGCAAAATACTCTCTGTTTGTCACATCAAGTTTAAGAACCCCACCGTCGGCATGAATTTGAAGTGACTCTGTGATTTCCGTAAATTCTGTGGTATCTACCGCAGTTAAAATTTTCTGACAGACTTCTTGAATGTCTTTTGTTTTTAATAGCATTACTTATTCTCCTAAAATTTCTTTCAATATAGATTGTTCAAATTCAGAATGAATTTGTGAAAATTCACTGAATTTATCTTCTGTTTTTGGTACAAAATTTTCATATTCCTCTTCCAAATGGCTTGAATAGTCGTTAAAATACCACTGCTTCTCTATTTCAACATCGCACTTAAAAGGAACATTTGATATCTCTGGTTGTGCTGACTCCCTCATTATTTTAGACAGGAGTTCTGCAACACGATCTTTATTTTCTTGCGGACACTCACCAATTAACTCCATTCGTGCACTTAAAAATGCACTCGACTATATCTTATATCTGCAATATATCTTCTTGCTTCCATTTAAGGGTTGTCATCCCACTATGCATTTCAGCATAGCCGTACTCTACTTGCTTCTCAATAGTTAGTTATATATGCAGTTCCTAACTATCTATGCTTTCGATAGTCTGTGAGGGTAGAAATGTTTTATATAATAAACTATCTATATTATTACTTATAAGAAAATCACGAACATCTTTATTCATTTCACATGCAACAGATTTTGGTACATAAACATACGGAAAACATCTTCCGTCTTTTTTTCTATCAAATCTCAAAGCACACCGCTTTTGTGGGTAAAATGAAAAAATCTTATCTATAAGCAAATTAGTTTCTTCTATACTAAATGAATTACAATATATGTGCATATAATGTTTTGTTTTGTGCAATGAACCATCATCTAAATATAAAAGGATGATACCATAAGAATCTAAATCTTCTATTGCTGATTTTAAACTCATATTTCCAACCAATGTTGTTTCAACTGTTACATGCGTTGTTATGCCATACATGTTTGAATTTTTATTATACCCTGAAAAGCATTTTATATCTTTAGTTTTCAAACCAAAACTTTCAAGTATGCTTCTTTTATACTCCACATAATCTCTTTTTATTGAGTTTGTAGAAACCCGATATCTCTTATTTTCTGTTACATTTTGTGTTATATAACATCCATCGCCTAATTTTAAACTTAATAGTAATTGATATAGTTTATTATTCATATTTCTCTCCCTGCTGATTGGCTACACGCGAATTGTTCACGATACGCACTATATTTTCACTTAATAATACAATAAGTAATAGGGCGTTTTTGCTTTCCAGCATATCAAGAAGTTTATACACGACAAGTTTTTGACTATGGTCTATCGTGTACAGCGATTAGCAACTTGAATCCAAGTTCTTTCAGTTCCTTGCTATTATGAACATTTATCATTGCAAGTTTAGACATAGAAGCAGCACCGCCTTGAACCCTTGCGTTTACACACTGACGTTCTGCCTGTGAAATAAATCCACTATTGTCTTTAATCTGTATACCGCATTTTTTAGCGTTTTCTATAATACTGTTGATTTGATTTTTTCCTCTTGCATTTGATAAAAGTTCTTCAAATTTTTTAACATTTGGATCTTCTTTTTTAATCCCGTTACACCCCAGTATTGGATTAAATACAGAACCGAACGATTCATTTGTACTTTTTATCTCATATCTTGGGAGCGCAAGGTCTGGAAGTCTTCTTCTACGACCCCAAAAATCTTCGACATACACATTCTTCTTTGCAAATTCCATAGTGTCTTCAATCCATTTCTTGACTTTAGGAAATCCAAGATAAAACTTATCAACAATATCTTGTGCTTCTTTAATATCAATATTAAGACTGGCTGCTATTGACTTTGCTCCCATCCCATAGCTGATTCCCAAATGGAGTATTTTCATCTTTTTTCTTCTTGTTTTTCCTTCTGGGTTTGGGCTTCCATCCTCATGTCGCTCCATATTGTCCCAATAGGAGTTATGATATACCCCTGTACCAATTGTGGCATAAAAATCACGACCACTCTTAAAACCATTTATCATAGTTTCGTCGTTTGAATAAGATGCCATAATTCGAGGCTCTTGTTGCTCTATTTTCATGTGTTACCACATGGTTCGGACTATCTCTTGTACACAAACATGTGTACCCCTCTGTTTCGACATATAAAATGCCTACTCTACTCGGTTACTCGGTTTTACCCTACCCTTTCGATAGTCTCTACGCACATTAAATATATTTCCAGAACATGCCCGCAAACTCTACTTTGCAGACATCGCTCTTTTTAATTTTTGACATTATGTGTTTCAACGAAAGTGATTCAAATTCTGTGTTTTTCTTAACCCACAAAGCAGCGCTTTTTACGCTGTCAAAAATAGTATCAGACCCATCAGATACGCTTGTTGCTACCACCTTGATTCTTCTTTTTCTTGCGGTTGCTTCTATTGCATCTATTGGTCTTTTTTTACCTTTTCCATGGGTATTTCCTTTTAATTTGTTGGATATCTTATTTCTGGTTTCCTGAGAAAACCCATGTTCTTTTCTAATAGCAGTCATTTTTTCTGATATTTTCCTACGGGTATCCTCAGACTGCATCCTTCTCTTATGTCTAACTTTTACACACTCTGAATCCATTGGGTTTGAATCTCCTCCTGGAGTATTATTATACCCGAATTCAGATGAATTTGAATTGTAAAAACTGATCCAATACATTTCTTTGTAGTTAAGATCGTCTTCATTATCCGCTGAATCAATTTCTTCCACGGTAAAATTTTCAACACCATATTTACGCATAGATTCATACAAATGATAATCACAATGATTCCTATATCTATTCATGTGGTTTTTCCATCTGTCGTCTAGTGACTTCTTAGTTTGTCCTATATACACTTTTCCGTTTATGGTGTTTGTTATTTTATAAATTATCATATGTGATCTCCTTAATTTAATAGTCTTACAATATTATATACAATTAAAGACATCACACAACAAGTTCAAATATATTTAATTTGGCACGGGATTGACCACAAATGGAGAACCACACCACAAATGGCTTTCCCCGTTTAAGAGGGTTTTACTTCAGCCAACATTAACCGAAGTCGGATCCGACCAGCACATTTCCGTCTTCTGCTGTAAACATTAAGCGAATCTCATTATTCTTCGATGGTATATTTTGCATTATGTTATCGTTAGCCTCTTTATGCTAACCTCTATGAGTATGTAGTTTTCCTCATAGTTCAGACTATATCATTAACCTATTATAACCTTTCAGTGAAATAGGTTATTGTGCGCTCGTGCGAGAATTATTGATTTTATCTCTCATCTCGTAGTCGTTGCTCCTTCCACAGACTTTCTCTGTGGCTTGGATCAGGATTGGGACAAAATTTACTACATCCTTTCCCTGAATTCACACAATTTTCATCTCAACATTACTGTTGAGTGCCTCCGTAATTAAAGGTTTGGATCGCTGGAACTAAATCTTCCTGTATCTGCCCCAAGAGTGTTAAAATGTGCATGAAGTCTATTGTCTTTTACTGAAACTACTTTTGGTAACTTATCAATATAAGTATTTACTAATTTTAACAAACCTCTCTGCTCTAATATCAGTTTTGTTATTGGCAGATCAATTTGTTTTAGTATTCCTTCTCCTGTTCCTCTTGGTGTTTTTGGATCAATAACACCAACTTTTAGAATGTCATACAAAAAAACTGCAAGTTGAGATGGACTTGATGTATTTAATGGGTTTTCCACTATATCTACATCAAAAAATCTGTATGGTCCTTTTCCATCCATATCGTCAAAAGGATATTTCTTTCTTACAGCAATTGGATCTTTTCTGTCATTAGCACTTGCATATACTCTATCAAGTTTATGTTTTTGCTTCCATTCTTCTATGACAGGCTCGTACTCTTTTAGAGCACTTTTAATTCTCTTATCACAATCTTCCAAAAGGAGATTATATTTCTTGCTCAAACGATCACAATAAGAAGTATCTAATGCAATCCCGGTAAGTTCCATAGAAGCAGCGACAGAGATGATTGGGAACTCAATCCTAAACAGCAAATCCAATAACTTCCTATTCTCTGCTTTATTGTATTGAACCCATTGCCAATCATATAACTTCAATGTCATAAACGGGTCTGTCGCTGCATAAAGAGCAAATACCTCTGGACTTACAACGGCATAATCTATATCCTTGAAAAGATGTTCTATTGAATACTTCTCAATACTTCCATCAATCTTTGAAATGTACTGATCCTTCAAGGAGTATGACTTTTCATTCTCGTCTAAAATCTTTGCGGCAACAAGTGTGTCCCAATATATTTTAAGATCCACCCCTGTTGTGCATTTTATTACCTCGTAGTCAAACTTTGCATTATGATAAACAGTTTTTGTATTCTCTAATCGAGAAAATTCTTGCTTAATATCATCTTCTGAAAGTTGGTCTTTCAACCGTTCTCCGCTATGAGGGTCAACATGGTTCAATGGAATATATGCATTTTTCATTCCATAAGTATAAATACAAGGACCCATTAACTTACAAGTTAGCGGATCCAAACTCATGTTTGTTTCGGTATCTATTGCTATTATTCCGTTCTCTATTGCTTTATTGATATATTGATGCAAAGATTCCCTGTCCTTTATAACAACAGTGTTTTCTGCATACTTGCCAAGTATTCGATATACTTCTTCACGAATCATTCTTAACTTGGTATCTATATCAACCTTACCGCCTGACCGTTTTCTTACTTCTTTTGGGGAACTAATCTTGTTGAGTACATTTTTGATTGCTTCTAACGAATCTTGTGGGGAGAAAGAATCTCCCCACAAAGATACTTCATAGCCCATCAATAATACCTCGTAGGTCTTTCAGCGGTTGGTGCTGTCGTACTCATCGGTACTTCCCACGGCTTTGCACCTGTCATCGGAATGTCATTTGGTGCAAATTGCGGTTGTGCGGGAGTTGGAATTGGCGCAGGTTGAGGCGCAACAGGCTGACTATAATCTCTCTGATATGCAGGCGTTGTAGCAGGTGCGCTTCCCTGTGGCGTTTGATTGTTCTTAGCAGGGAATGAACCGGTTTCCAAAAAAGTGTTCATCTCCTGTGCGTTCTTATTGAGTACATGGGAATTGAGAATAGAGAACCCATCGAAAGCATTAGGAATATTCGGGTAATACTGCTCTGGATAGTTTGCAGGAACACAGTAATTGATGCTGTATGTTGTCTTCATGTCACCAGGCGCACCATTTCTCTTAATCTTGAAAAGATTTTGGGAAAGAGGACCGTACTCTGTAATCTTATTGTAGAGGTCGTCCGCAAACCATGCAGGTCTTTCCCATACCTTAGGTGTGGGAACAATCGTCCCATTTTCTGATTTTACATACTCAATGAGGTGTACAAAGATTCTTGTCATAAGTTTAACATTCTTTGCACAAAGCGGACAGGTTTCTACGGGATCTTTCGGATCTCTGATGCAGTTCACATTCCGAAACTTTCCACCGATGTTGACGCTGTGCACAACAGCAATGTCAAACGAATCGGGTGTGTCGTGCATAAACCTAACAACCGCCTCATCATTGTTGTTTTTCAAAGAAAAAAATCCAACCCCTGTATTAGATCCATTTGAATTTCTTTGAATTTCACCATACGAAATTTGTGCCATAACTTTCTAATTTTCTCCTTAAAAATAGTTTTTTATTTTTTGTAATTTTTCTGACTTTAACATTATTATATCACACTTTGTTTATTTTGTCAACTACAAATATCATTTTCTTTCAAAAGAGCAAAAAATTCCTCTCTTGTAAGGTCAGATACATCTTTACCTGCATACATCACTACATCTGTTATATATGCAGTATCAGACAGATGCTTCTTAAATTTTTCTGCCCCTGTCCTTCCAGCCGCATCCCCATCGAACATTAAGACATAGTTTCTTATACCGCTTTTCTTCAAAATATCATATTGATAATTAGAGCCAGTTCCAAACAACCCAACAGCAGGAAATCCATACTTCCAACAGTTTAGTGTGTTTAACTGCGATTCACATACGAAAACCCTTTTTATGTTTTCTTTTAATATAAAGTTCAAAAGATAAATCGGCTTTTCAACACTGGCTGGTATATGAAACCTTTTTCCAACAACGGATCGTTCTGTTACTGTTACTAAATTTCCAACAGCATCCCAAACAGGAAAGGTTATGGAATTGGTTTCAGCATTATATCCAATTTGAAACTTGTCAATAACATCATCAGTAAGACCTCTTTGATACATATATGGATGTTTGAGATTGCACTTTTCTATTTCATATTTTAGTGTATTTTCACACTTTTTCTCAATAGAAGGCAATCTAATCTCATCAAGAAGAATCGAATCGTCTTGGAGAATATCTGATGAGAAATTTGATAGTATCCAATTCTCTGCATCTTCTGTACTAATACCAAAAGTATCTCCAACAAATTTTGGAAACCGCGCTGAATAACTACATGAAAAACAATGGGCATACCCATACTCCACAGATCCATCTTTCATACAGTAGATATTCATGGCAGGTTTTCTTTCAAACCCACCTTTATGGAAAGGACAAGTACAAATTATATTGTTTCCCTTTCGTTGAATATCTTTGAATCTTCCGTCATTCAGTTCTTGCTTCATCTTTTTTAAGACAGATTCTATATCTGAATTAAATATCTTGTTTTGAATGACTAACTCCATCAGAAAACATCCTCTCCACCGAAGTTTGGATCTTCAAACTCTGCTCTCATGTCTTCAACTTTACTTGCATCTTGCGGAAGTTCCTCGTTTGGTATATAAGTGAAAATTCCTTTGTCAAAATCTACGGCGTACTTTATTTTAACACCGTTTTGACTATCCCTTGATTTTACCAAACTCATAGTTAGCACACCGTCTTTTTGCTCAAAAAACAAAATTATGGTGCTGTCCTGCGAAATTCTGTCTGACTGTGCAATGTGCTCTGTACCAACCCCATTTTCGGTTGAAGTTCTATTCTGTTGAGAAACAGCAATAATCGGTATTTTCTTCATTACTTGAAGATTTTTCAAATCCTTTGAAATATTAGCAGCCCGCTCAACAGGATTTTTTGCCTTCCTATCATCTTCCAACAACGAGTGTTGGTCAATAAAAAGAACATCAAGATTGTCCTTTTCTATGAATGACCTCAATGCGCCTACACCAGCGGGTCCGCTTATCATGTTGGGGGTTAGCACACGAATAGAACCCTTTACCTTTTCTTGAATACCATCCAAAAACATCTTATAGGAGTTTTGAAGATCAATATTGCCGTGTATAATTCCTTTGTTGGATATGTGAGAAATAAGGGTGTCAATTCTATACCCAACCTTGTTTGCGCTCATTTCACCCTCGTAAATTCCTACACGAAGACCTTGCTGTGCAGCTGCAACTGCACATTTGAACAACACAAAACTTTTACCAGAGTTGGTTCTTGCAGCGATAGTAGCCAACTCCTCTGTTCTATCCCACCCTCCAATAATCTCGTCCAATTCTGCAAATCCGGTCTTTATATAGAATTTGGAAAAATCCCTTGACCTTTCAACATAAGAATCATATCGTGATGTGTCTGCAATTATGTCAACAGAGTTTATTCCAACACCCCTCGATTGGTTCTCAACTGAATGCTTATATATTTCAAGTGCTTTATCTGTTTGACCATTTTGCAAAGCAATACGAATATTATTAAATGTAGTTACTAAAAACCGAGTATCACGATCCTTAATAAGCTCTTGCAAAAGGTAACTGTCATCTTCAGAAACATTTATAACATCGAAGTTTCTAAAATTATACAGAAATGTCTCCATATCTGGTACACATCCGTATTGAGAAATATGACTAATTATAAATGTAAATTCGTCTTGATACTCTGAAAAATATTCTTTTGTAAGATTATTTTCAGTAATAAAGGAAGAATCCTTATTTTTTAGAATTTTATTTAGTACCTGTAATTGAATCACTTGCAGATACCTCTCTTATCCGCTCCGAAAAGCTCTACTGTTTCACTATAATTTATAACACGACTGTACAATCTTTCTCCAATTACTCCACGAAGTTCACTAGGAGTGACATTCGAGGTGAAAATAGAGGATTTCCCAGCATCTATTCTTGCATTGATGTAGTTTAATAATTGCTCGTGGTCATGTGGCGATAACTCTCTTGTTCCTATCTCGTCCCAAACAATAAGATCGGCATCATATACATTGTCCCTAAACCATTCAAAATAGTCATTTTTACTGCCGTAATTCTCTTTAATAGAAAGAAGGAGTCTTGGGACATTAACAAACATCGCTCTGCACTTCAAATCTGTTTTATGCCATATAGCACCAAAATACCCCTGTATTAGACGAATAGCCCAAGAGGTCTTCCCGTTCCCTGTTATATTTGAGTAAATGAATAGGTTTTTTCCTTCATTTACAAAATTCTCAATGTCACTTTGAATATCGGATAATCTCTTAAAAGATTCAGCATCAGACATATTTGAATCTAACTGTAACCCGATATGCTTTCTCTGCTTAACAGATAAACCAGCCATATCGAACAAACAATTTAACTTAAACAACTTTATGCAAAATACATCTGTTTGCATACATGGTGCTTCAATATTCTTGTTGAGTGCCTTTGCACAACGATCTTTCATCCAGCACTCATTTGATAGTATCATTAAAATATTACCTCGCTTAATTGATCCTTGCTTGTTATCTGTGAAGATTCCGGCAACCTATAACTTACCCCAAACTGTCTTCTGTAAGATTCAATTGCCCAAGAAGCATCTCTAAAACCACCAACGATAGCGATCTCTATCAATTTCAAGGCAACATCCAAATTGTGGTTAGAAAAATCATCAATGTTTTTCTGAAAAATTTCGATGGATCTCTTTGACAAAAAACCTTTCGGATTTGCACCAACGGCATCAATCCAATCATAGTAAGCGGATTTTAACTCTTCATTGTCACAAATAATATATGATTTTAGAGCATCAAATTGAGATTGCCTTCTCGTTTTTCTTGTTGCCTTTGATTTCTTCTCAACCGCAGAAACAATCTCTTCATTTGCTGACATCAATGCAATAATTGATTTTACATTAAGGTAAACAGACCCATCCTCATTCTTTTCCAAAATGTTCAGGGCAGAAAGCACTTTCTCGGATTCAATCTGCTCATCCTTACTCAAAGTTGTTCTTCTTTCAATGTATGATCTGTCAAGAGTGCAATACTTGTTCTCTGCAAGAACATTTTTTCTCGTTGCTTTATCATATATATTTAGAACTTCTGATATATAAATTGCTGGTTTTAGACCAACTATCGAAGCAATCTTTGAGTTAAAACAAATATTATTACTTGTACTTAATAAATCAAGAAGCATTAGTTACCTCGAAATCATTTTTTTCATTTTTGAATTTCTTAATCTTGATAAACTGGTATCAACCAATTCATAAATTCTTTCTTGTTTTAATGCGGAAAAGAACTCTCGCATATCTTTAATTCTTTTTTCTGAAACTCTGTACTGCTCGGCAAAAGATTTATAAAAATCATCATCAAAAGATTTTATAATTTTATGAACTTTTCTTTTGTTTATATTCGTAAACATCTCGGATTTATCTTCTCTATATTCAAAAACATCTTGATATGTTATCATATCAAGAAGAACGGCTGTGAAATAATCATAGGCATTTACGCAGTCTGAAATCATCTTTTCAACGGTGCTTTCTGTCAACGAAACATCTGGTTCTGAAACCGCTCCAATAAAGTCCATTGCCAAATCACCTGCTTCATCAGTCAGCTCATCCATGCTAACAGTACCCAAATTTGAACTTCTCTTATCCTTGTTTAGAAGTTGATAATGTGTTAATCTCATACAGCGCATCTTAATGTTCACTGCTTTATCAGGTCCATTAGGATCCCCATACAGTTTTGAAGATTCTTTTAGCCAAACTCTATTTTGCAACACATAAGTAATGCTGTCTATTAGCCAACTGTAACAATCAGTCACATCCACGCCAAACTTACTGTTGCTATAATATTTATCTATTAGCTTCCAATACCTAGCTACAATGGCACTGAAATATGCTTCTGAAATTAACTTATCATTTTCATTTTCTATATACAAATCGAATAATTTGTTTTTGTTTATTTTTCTCCAACCATCTATTCGATCTGCTACACTCTCATACAATCTTAAATAATCGTTTAACACTTGTTTTCTACTCGCATTTCTACATTAAAATCTTGTATATATTTCCTCAAACTTTCCATTGCAGATTCCGAAATTTCATCATCAATAACAAAATCTGCAATATATTTTTTATCGGTAATAATTTCTAACACTTTTTCATCTAATGTGTCTTTACAAATCAAATTGTAAATAAATACCGGCTTCTTCGTTCCAATTCTATGTATTCTATCGCATGCTTGGTCAAAAGCACCTGCTGTATATGGGGTTGATAGGAATATCATATGTGAAGCGGAGTTCAATGTTATTCCTGTTCCGCACTTCTGCCAAGTTCCAAGAAACACTTTATCTGCACCGTTTTGAAAAGAATTGACATTTTCGTTTATCTCATTATCTTTTTGATCCCCTGTATTGATAGAAGGTTTTAAGTCATCTATTTTCTTTGCAAGATAATATATTGGTTCCTTAAAAGAAGAAAATACAATTACTTTCTCTCCGTTTGAAACAATTTGTCTTATCAAGTCCTCTGCTCGGTCTATTTTAGAAGATGGTACATTATCAGTTGTAAGGATGCTCGGCAATTCAGCAGCTTGCCTCAATCTTGCGAACATTGCAAGTAGTGACTTTGTACTTATGTGTACTTTATCAACCTGCTCAACGATTCCATTAAGGATGTTGTTGTAAAACTGCTTGTGGTACTCATTCAACTCTACATATTCTACAATGACATTCTTTTCTGGCAGATTCAACAAATCTTTTGTTCTTCGTATAGAGCAATTACTCAACTGTTCCTTGATAATATCCAAGTTACGATATCCCAAAAATCTCGTTCCAAACTTATCGTCAAATACACAGTAATAATGCTCAAAAATAGAAGAACTTGAATGATCCTCTCCTATAAACTTCATCGGTAGATGACAATCAGTTACATTGTTAAGAAGCATTGTACCTGTTGCACAAACTGCATACTGAACCCCCTTTAATTTAAGGAAATTTTCAGATTGCTTTGCTCCTGCACTTTTTACAGCGTGGGCTTCATCAAGAACGATCATATCAAAATTGTTTATTTTGTTTTTCTTGATAGCATTAACGATGTCATTTGATCGGATAGTTTCAATATTTGTAATAACAAAAAATTCATCTATCTTTCTTTTTAGGTGGTTTACACGCTCTTTTAATGAACCTATTGTAACCTTACCTGTCCTAGAAGTTCTCTCTCCAAGTATTGTAGCAGACAAGTTGGAGTGCTTTTGAATCTCATTCTTCCAGTTAAATTTGAGAGAATTAACCCCGCACACAATTAGGCAGTGTTCTATCTTCTTTTGTCTGTACAGATGATTTGCCATCATTATGATTTGCAAAGTTTTTCCCAAACCGGGAACATCGAGCAACAAAAACTTTTTGTGACTTAAACCAAACTCCGCTCCCTCAATTTGATAATCATATGGGTTTGACTTTATTCCATCCAGATCCAAACTTTCTTTTTTATAGGAAACTTTTTCCATTTTATAGTTTGTAATCTCAATGTCATCATACTTACAAAGTTCATCTACAAGATAAGCAAGAGAGGTGGTCGGTACTTCCCATGTCTTTTTCTTCTCATCAAAATAACTTACTTCACTACCCTTAACAATATTGACAATTTCTTTTCGATAAGGGAATGAAACAGTTAAAGAAGTAATTCCGGGCATTTTTCTTGGCTTGCCCTCTTTTATCTCAATCATCCCTCAAACAATTCCAATTTCTTCTCTTTCTGTGAAACATAGTCATTGTTAAAATCTCTCACCGTATCCACAACAGATTCAAAATTGATCCTTGCATAGACCTTCATGGCTGTCCCACATTCATCGCAAATGTAGTTTTCTGACAGGTTGAGAGAATTTCCACTGAATGAAATAATCTTTCCAGAATAATCTCTTGTAATGTCTTTGACATCTCCGAAGAAAAATTTCGGATAAAAGATTTCAGCAGGAAGATATTCCCTATCGCATTTCGGACATTTAATCGTTTTTACTTTCATTGTTGTAATCTATCTCCTTGTTTTTTTATTTATAGTATACCACAAATATGCTATTTTGTCAACTATCAGAATAAATTTTCTTCAAAATTATCATTCCTAACTTCTACATTATTTAATCTGTCTATGTATTTAGGATTCCTTTTAATAGTATCAGAAACAACATCAATGATGCTATCAATATATGGAAAAATATCTTCCTTTTTCTTGATTGGCTTACTACTCTACGAAACAAGCAATCCTGTGAATAGTTCTGTAACATGCCAAGATCCACTTTTGTAAGTTACTCCAAACATAAAACCAGATGGGTGATCTATTATATATCCGTCTACAATTTTTGCATAAGGCTTCTTTTCTTCACAATCAAAACAGCAGATTTTGTATGAACCTTTTTTCATATAACTACACCTACCCCTTTTATGGTACTATTATTATATCACTTATTTCTCAATTTGTCAACTACAAAAATAAAAAAAGAGAGCCAATTTTAATCGGCTCTCGTGAGGGGAACATCCCCATCAGTTGGTGGACCATGATCTTTCGATCAGCCCATGTATTATAATGGAATCCATTGCATATCAATGGAGTTTCTATCTATTTTGTATCTATACTCCTCTTTTATTGTTATGTCATCGTTTGCATTAACATCAAATAACGGTAAACTGATGCACCCTTCTGGTATACTTGATGTTGATCCTGTAAATCCAATGTCATAAAAAGTACCGGAATCATCCCCCGCACTCACTTCTTCAAGGGGTGACAACTCCTGCGTTTGATCGGTATTACTTAACTTTATATAAGCATAAACTGTACCAGCACCGGATAATCCGGATGCATCATAAGCATACTTAAAAGTTGTTCTGAAGAAATATCCATCTACTACAAATTCAAGTGTATTAAGACTGGTTGTTGATGTTTCTGAATTTATACTTGTAATAACATATCCAGGCTTATCAACAATGTTTCTCGTCATTTGAGTAGTGTTATATTCAGTGGAAATTCTTGAAAATGGATAGTCCCCACCTCTATTTGCCACTGGATAGGCATGAATGTCATTACTTGCTATATATCCCATATTCTATTATTCACCTACCTGTTCTTCTTGTTGTTCTTGTGTTTCTGGTGTTGGCTGTTCTGTTGTGGATGTAGTGTTTTGTAATCTCATCTGCCACTGAATGTACAGAGATTGACCTTCTGATAAACTTTTCAGGTTTACCAGGGATTGCCCATCCTGCAGATTGCTCAAAATATCTATTGTAGCCAATTCCGAACTTGAGCCGTCACCATCTTGGTAATAACTATATAGAGAAACCGTTCTTAAATAATTATCCTCTGCGCTGCTTGCACTATTCAAACTAAATGATTGATATGGTATAGAACACGAAAAAGCAGAATACCATCCGTTTACACTGGTTCCGTGGTATGTTGGGTTAATACCATTAAATGTCACAGGTATTCTTGAATAAAGAGCATTAGACAATGTTTCTCCCTCTGATGCACCTCTTTGTGCCCCTAAAAAATGCGGAACATTAACCGCTTCCTCCATATTACCACCCAATAGGGATGCAATAACTTTGAATAGCCAAACAGTTCCTTCATTGTGTCCAACAAAGTTCTGTAAGATTCTTCCTCTTTTATCTTTAACCTGTATCTTTACAATACCACTATATTGAATTGATGTTGAATTATTGCTCTTCATTGCTATTGCTTTCCTCACTTTGTTGTTCTGATGCGTTTTGAGAACTTGGTGGTATTTGTGAGCTTGACGGGATTATCGTATTAGTATCGAATGCACCAACCAAATCATTTTCCACATCGGACACAACTGCTTCTTTCGGACTTGGTATGGCAGTGCTTGGTTTAAGTGATCCAATATCACCGACATACATACTACTTTCAACATCTTTAGATGCTGATTTGTTATTTATTGAAGAAACGGATCTTATTCCAGATGGGTTGTGACCATCTTGTCCTGATGTATATACTTTTTTACCTACAAATGCTACCATAGAATCATCAATGTGATATGTGTCATAAATAGGATCAGTGAATTTGGAATATACTACCGCAAAATCAAAACCTGCAGGTATAACATATTTTAATACCTCTTCCAATGCATATTTGTATTGCATTTGAAACTGAATAAGTATTAAAACTTGATGAGTAGTTTTATCTATACTTACAATAATTTCTGTATCTCCGCTTGGAATATTCTCTGCTCTCAATACAGATGCAACAGCATATTCTATCCCTCTTATGCTTCCTTTATTCTTAACGGCGAATGGAAATGCTGCAAGGATGGGTCTTAATACCTTTGCGTCAATATCCACTTTCGGAAAGAATCCCACCTTTGTGGCGTAATGTATCAAAAGAGAATCATAAATATTTAATGGTCGAATTAGATTTATAATAGATGATGCGTCAAACATTACACCACCGTGTATGACATCCATAACTCTTCCCATTAACTGGAAATCTCTGGATTCATTAACATACACTTGTGGTACATTATTTTGCATCCTAAATACTGCCATGAATGTCACCCCCTATTATAATCTACTTGAATTGATAACCGAAACATTGCAGTTATTCATCTGTGCAATGGTGAATCTGTTAAACGGATTGTTGGAATCCCAGAATGAATCTGCTGTCATTGGATCTTCTACTGCTGTCGCTTCATTAACTCTGTTTGTCCAATTGTAAGCAACTGCCGGCGAATATGGAGACACAAGCATTGTACTCTTTATAAAACCCTCAACACCGCTCATAATAGTGTTATTTTCGGTTTCGTCGCTCAATATCTGTGTATATCTTTCTACGATATTAACATTTCCTATGAGCAATTCTTCTGCTCCTTGTGGGTTTGTTATAGTGACGGAGATTGTATTTCCCAATGGACTTCCTGCCGGATTATTTATGAAGGCATAATATGTTCCGGGACTGGTTATTGATGACGGATTTGAAATAGCTCCATACTGACTCCTTATCTCCGAGACGCCACTTATCGTAACTGTTTCTCCGTCCTGCTTAAATATGGTAAATACAACTTCATTTCCCCAACTAAGAGAACTGTCTGTTCTACTAATAGATAGTGCAGTAGATGTCCCGTTTCCTTCTATTATGTAATAACCACTTGAGTCCGTATTGGGCAAACCACTTGCTAACGTGTAAGAAATAGCATCAAGTTCCGCTTCAAAAGTACCATCTTCCTGCATTACTCTTACATCAATATTTTCTCCACCGGCTAATACAAGGTTTGCATTGAATTGAACAATACTGCCGGACGAAACATCTGCATTTGTATTACCATTAAAATAAAATGATTGACCCTGCAGAAGTTTTTGTGGATTTAGTGCGGTTGAGTTTATATTTAATCTTGACCAAACCTGGTAATTTGTTGTCCCCATAGAGGAATCAAAACTTGCAATTTCTATCGGTTGGTCATCTATATCTTTTAACTCTAAATCTGCTATGGATTGTTCTGTGTTTTTAATATCGGAAGAAACAGTACCTTTAATATTGCACCCTTCTCCAAGAACTGTCATATTCATTTCTTGAATGTACAAATCCATCTCTTTGTACTGCCAATATATATCCTCAATGTCCCCTGTGAGTATTGTTTCTGCGGTTATTTTTGAAGATAAGCCAGATGATATTGCTCCTGTGTAACTACTGGTCGGTGTTAAATGTCTTGTTAGCTTTGTACCACTTCCAAGAACAGCAATACCTTGTGAGAAGTCTTCGGATTTAGAATACAGAAAATATTCACCCTCTTCCAGAATAATATACTGGTCTGCCTCGGTGGTGATGGCTTCATTGTATTCTGGAAATAGTGTGTTTTCTGCATTATTTCTAAGCCAGTAGCAAGGCATCCTGTATTCTTTTACGCTCGGGTTCATTTGAAGATGTACTTCGTTTATTTTATTCAAATAAATAGCCCCGGTTGCTTCTAATCCCTTCCAGTTGTCACCAGATGTGTTTTCTAACAATCTATTAGATGAGCAAACTGTTCCCGGTGGTATGTCGTAGGTTTTTTCTTCACCGGAATCTGTGTCTGTCCATTTCAATGTAATTTGGATGTTGTTGCTTGTACCAACATTGCTTTGTATCTTGAAATATGTGTTTGGATTTATTCCATCAGAAGGTGCACCACTCATTTGATAGTATATCATGTACGAATATGTATATGTGACTATGTATTCTGGTCGTGAAACAAATACATACTCGTTCTTTTTTATATCATAACCAGATGATACACTACCAGATGTGATCTCAACTTCTGTCTTGATTTTGCTAATATTGTCAAAAACTTTAATGTTTTGCTGACCGAACTTGTATACAAATCTATCGTCAAATTGATACATCTGCACATTTCCATTAAGAATAAGGCTTTGAAGAATATGCTTATAGAACTTGCTGGCTTCATCAGTACCGTCACTGGTATATTTTAGATCTGTTGCACTATCGAAAGAGCCGGATGTATCATTACCCCACATAATCTTTGCTGTATAGGTCGGCTCGTTCAGAACAACACTCTTAATTCTTGTATCAGCGTTATTTATAGTTTGAATGATATCGTCATAAGAGATTGGCTCACCAAAATTGACTTTTCTAGCATTATACTTTCTATATAGTGCTGTTTTTATATTGGTTTCAATCTCTCTTGCATCTTGGTTGGAAACCTTATAATAGGTAATTACTTTACCGTTTACATCGTAGAAGTTTTTAATGCAAAATGGGTAGTCGGTACTTCTTACGTTGTCAACATAATCATGTTGAAGTGATTTCAACTCCTCTATACCTTGCTCGATTACCTGATAGTTTTGATTTACGCTAAATGAAGCATCATAAGAAACCTTTTTACTGCCCCCATCGTATGGAGAAAGAATATACAGAGCAAGGTTAAATGCGTTTCTACCATCTTCATTTACAACGAGTTTCTTATCAATAGAGTCTTGATCCATTGTAACAACATGATAAGAGTATTCTATGTCGTTTGTCCTGTCTGCTGCTACGGCATTTGAGGCAAGATATTTTCCGTTTTCTTGAAGATTATAAACAGCATTTTCATAATCTCTACAGGTAACAAGAGTATTAAATGTCCCTACCGTTTTCTTATAGTTTCTATAAGCGTCTTCCAGCAATTCTGGATCTTCACCATCAACAGCGTCAAATGGGTTAAAGACAATTAGGTTTTCTGTCAAGTTCTGATCGGTTCCACTATCATCTGTTATTTCTACATTAGTGTAGAAACTATCAATGACATTGTTCTGAATGTTTCCACTTTCACCCATTGTAACGATATATTTTATTTTCAAGCCGGATTCAATAATATCGCTTATGTCTTCCGGGAATTGAATGTAGCAAGTTCCGGAGTTCGGAAGGACACCGAAGGAGTAGACTCTCTGCCCTGTTTGGTAACTCTCTATATTGGAAACCCTTTTCCAAGCATCCCATTGTAAATCTGAATCTTCTGTTTGGGCTTGGTTGGTATTTGCTACGAATATACCGTTCTCTGCAACCATTGTGTCTGGTATGTACACTCTGAGATCATCGTCAAGATTGTTAAGAGAGATAATATCGCTGCCACCAATCACAAGGTTTTGAATAACACCCTGCAACGATGGGGAAGTATATACTTCATTTTTGGTCATTATTACGGACGGATCTGTAAGAGTGTAAACATATTCCCCTGTTGAATCTGTGACCATTGTAAAACGTGGTATTTTAATTCCGTTTGAAAAGTTTTTCCCTGCTCCACCTATGGTAAGGTCTCCATTGTACTTATAGGAGATCTGTGTAGAAGCAGCTCGATACCACTTCATTTCGTATCCGAGGGAGTCATAAATCTGTCTTGCATTTCCGACCTGTGATACTGAAAGTGGAAATGTTTCAAGAATATTCTTATCAATATTATAGTTCTCTTTGTCTGCAATAATGGCGTTTTCTTTCAAAAGGACAACACCGGGGTCAGACTCGTTAGAGATAGTAGGGTCCCACTTCGGAGAAATGGACTTTACAAGGTCTAATTCCTCGTTATAAATGCTATTAAAATCTTTATTTGTGTAAGATAGTCCACTAGAAGGATTCGTGTATATTACATTTTTTACATTGCTTGATGGCATATTATACTATCTCACTCCCTGTTAGTGTAATGTTGTACATATCTGTTTGGTAGTCAATCAAATTTTTTGCTTTTATGTTTATAAACAATTTTGTTCTGTCGGATGTTACTTTAATATCTTTTCGTTCTACCAATACCTGCGGCATAAACTGCAATATTGCAGTATAGATGCTGTCTATAACAATATCTCTAAGTACACGGTTATTTTGATCGAACATAAACTTTTTTAGATTTGTTCCGAAATAAGGATCACCAAACAAGGAGGTCTTGTCTGATAGTAGAAGCAATTTTAGGTTGCTTGCTGTTGCTTCGTGATCGCTATACACTTTTGTACTTCCTCTATTGAACATAGATGGAAATGCAATAGACTTAATCATATTATACAACCTCCCCGTTTATTTCATCTATCTGTGCTGATATTCCTTCCAACTGAGCTGATAATTGATCCAACTGATATTGAATATTGTTTTTAATGCCAATTAGACAAGATATAGCAACTGGTGTTACATTGCCGATTCTTGTGTTGTATGGAAGATCTGCACTTTCCGATCCATCATCACTGTAAAAACTCAAACTCTTTGCCACGATCTGTGGTCTTGTTTCGGTTATATTTTTATCATTGACTGTAGATGGATTTAGGTTTGTCAATAATTGACCGAGAATTACCGGATTGTTATAATTGTCATTCTCAAAGGCAATATAAACAACATCTCCGATGTTTATTAAATTTGTAAAACCCGGAATACCACAAACAGTGGCTTTCGCTAAATCTTCCTTACTTGTGCTATTGGCTGTTCCCTCTATACCATTTATAATTGGTATTCTTACATAAAATTTGTTTGGCTCATTTGGAACAGCACTCTCTACAAAACCTTTCAGAATCACACTTCTTCACCTGCAATTCTTGTTAATGAAAGGGTGGTTTTGTATCCACTTTCATCAATCGTATCATTCTGTGCAGTTATGATATATGTCCCAGAAGATATATGCTTTCTTCCGTAGAATATGGTGTTAATCTTTAAGTATGTCATAAGCAATGCAGGTCTTAACAAACCCTTAATGGTTAGTTTTGCAGTTATAGGGTATTGTGTAACTCTTGTCCACCATGTCTTATCTGCCTCTGTAGTCTTATAGAACATCGACTGCCTACTAATAAGTGGCGAGTATATATATTCCAAAACACCGTTGTCATTTATTCTGTAATTGTACTCACTTTGTTCGATCTTTTGTGAGTAATCATATAGAATAGAATATTGTTGGTTATTATCTATGGTGAAAGAAATCACATTGTTTGGAGAAGGATAACCAATATCAATCGTATAAGTATCAAGAGAGTTAATATCAGAAATACTTCTCGCTACTTTCTGTACCTTAAAATAAGGACCGCCAAACTCTCCTGTTGTACTGTCGAAAACAGATATAATATACTTATTTCCTGAAAGCAAGGATTTATTATCTGTAGAGGTTAAACTTGTCATACAAGAAATGAGATAACTCATATAATCTAATACAGAAATATTTGACTGTGCCTCTATGACTACTTTTTTATCGTCAGTTGCGATCAAACCTCTGGCTTCAACAAGTTCTCTATCTCTCATTCCATAGAAAACATCTAATAGCCCATATCTATTATCATACAGGATCTCTGTCAATACCTTGCTCGGCTTTTCATTTCTTCTTGGAAAGAAATATGTACCTGCGGTCAAAGATATTGCATCGCTCGTACAGGCAATATTATATGAAATCTTGCTTCCCTCAAAACTGAAGGATGAGCGAACATCGCTCATTACGGCTGTTTCTTTTCTGAATATAAATGTTGGAGATGCTAAATCACCATAACTTAATGTGATCTTACGGTCGGAAGACGCTTTACTGAAAACTTTCTCTAAAAAGTTTGGATCATCCCCTCCGCGAATAGCATAATCCATATTCACATTGTAAGTGTTTACCGCTCCATTTATCTTATTTATGGACAAACTTTTAATGTAATTTGGGTAAGAAGCAATTATCTTTTTAGAATAACCCTCATTGTCTGTAACACTTTTAGTTTGTTTATCATAAATTCCGAAAGAGTACCCGCCTATTTCCACATTGATAAAAGGAACTTCCACACGGTTTGTTGTGCTTAATAAATTAAGTGCCATAAAGCTCCTTTCTCGATGTCTTACATTGTTGCAAATGATATATTACTGATTGTCGGTATTTTAATAAGTGTTCCAACCTCTATCTCCGAAAATGGGTCTTGAATTCTGTTAAAATCACATATCACCCAATATAGAGTAGGGTTGTTATAATATTTCAGTGAGATGCTGTCAAATGTATCTCCTAAAACCGATTTATGAATGACATATGGTGTATTGCTCTTTATGTAAGCAGTGGTTCCATAAATGTATTTTTCCGTTTCGGTGTCATAAAAATATGGAAAACCTGTGTATCTGGAAATATAGTCATACTGTCTATATGCCTTATTTGTGAGTTTATCCATTTACTTATACAACGACCTTTCTAATGTTCTTGCCAACCCACGGAACGAACCTGTCTTTGTCACCGTTTCCGCATCATATGGATCAACCTCTGCTACTGTAAACTGAATCTCAATGGACGCATACTTATTGCTCTCTAAAAGAGGAAGTCCGTAAGTAACGGTAATTCCACCTGTTAAAACACCTTTGATAAATATGTCGCTTCCAAATCTAACAGCAACCATTGGTGGATCTACCATTTTATTCTCGATTGCATATCTTGGAAGAGAAGCTGCCTGTAATTGCTTGATTATTGTATCAACATAATCATCACCAATTTCAACTGCAAGATTGCTTACATTTACATTAAGTGCCTCAAACATATCTCTTCTTAAGGTTAAATTTATGTTTATAGTTCTCGGACCTGAATAACTATATGAGAAGATTGGAGCTGTTCTCATCATTATGGGTGTTTGGGCGAATGTTGTTGCCATTGCGTCACTCACTGTTTCTGGCACTGTTGGTAATACAACAAAGGCATCGAGATGATAAAGATAGATGTAATTGTCAATTAAATTTATATTCTCCATCACACATCCTGACCTTTCGTTACAACCTCTTCACCGAGAACATCAACATACCCACAAACATCTGCTCTTACATTCGGGACTTTAGTACTACCTATATCCTCATTCATAATCAACGAGAATATATAGTTTCTAATAGAATCATTCCACACACCCTTTGTGTATGTCCCCTTAAAGACTTTATTGAAATAGTTCCTGTGCGCCGAAGATGTAATATACTCTTGTACCCTTGCTATGTTCTCATCAATGGTGTCTGCTTGTGATATAACACTCAATAGTAGGTATTGCGGGAGTGTGTCTGTAAAAGCGTATGTTTCTCCATCATTTATCCAATTAAACTTTAACGGACTTAAAAGATCATACCCACCATAATTTGATGGACTACCCCTCCCATTAGTATATTCTGGAATTGGGTAGGATCCTTCTACATCTCTTTTAAGAATGTTTGAGTAGTTTCCTTCCAATACCACGATAGATGATGTATTAGACACAGGAACTTTTATCAGCAGTCTTAATATTCTCTCATATTGAGAACAATCATCCGCTGTATCTTGAATATTTGTTGCGGATGTATTTTCGGATGCGCTTACTTCTCCCCACTCTATCGATGGCAATATTTCCGGTTTACTAAATTTTGAATAATACCTTATCCAAGGAGATGCATCACTATTTATATTTGATTTTTCCCATAGTATCTTTGATTTGTCTGATATATATCCGTTTCTTCCGTAGAAGCATGGCAGAACTTCAAACCCTGTATCTGAATCAATGTATATGGAATATTCTTTACCAAACTTGATAGGTACGGAACAAACTTTATACCCGTCTGCGCTGGATTTCTCAACAATAGGAACGAGTTTTTTCTTTTCAGAATCGAAAGTGAAAGTGAAATTGACATCATCTACAAACACACTGTTGAAACAGTTGTAAAAGGGCATCAAATTCATGTTATAATAAGCATTAAATGTCCTAATATACTCTCCAAGCCAGTAGTGATCCATAGGTGTATATGCTCCTGAATCTCCTATTCTTGTTGTAGTTAAATTAGGATATTTTGCACCATACACAAATGGCTGAATTTCTGTAAAAGAACTGTTATCTATTTTTTGGTGCGATCCGCTTTTATCACATCTATATAGTTTAGAATTGTATATATAAAGTCCACCCTTTTTGGTAAACATCTTTCCTGATGTCACAGATGGACTAAAGAATGGGATAATTGGAATGTTAAACCTTGAAAGGAGATATTTTACATATTTTGTTATGATTGTATCATCATATATTTTGGTATACATTTTTATCTCCTTTTATTACCAAGATGGTTCTCCAACGGCTTTGCCAACCATCAATCTACCGCCAATTATTACGGTTCTTAACATATCTCTTATTTCACTGACATTTTCAGACATTGCTTTTTCATAGGCTTCCATTTTAGCAGTATTGTCCCTTATCTCCGGAACGATTTTAGTTTGATCCTCATCTGCACCTGTTGTTTCTTCAGACGCTTTATCTTTTGCAGAGGTTACTGTTTGTTTATACAGGTCGGAATAACTCGCATTTCCCGCAAAGCCACTTTCGGAAGTTCCTTGACCGAAACCTCTTGTGGTAATGGTAGTTCCACCTCTTGGGGTATAATCCGCGCCTCCCCAAGAAGACAAATTCATTGTCTTACCCATCAACCCACCAATAATCGACGGTATTGATGTCATCAAGGATGTTCCTATCAACCCGATCTTAACCAACTGATTTACATTCGCGTTTAGGTCAACACCTGTACCAAGAGCTGATACGAATGGAATGTTAATACCGCCTGTTGCTTTTTCTACAAGGTCGTTTATCATCCATGTGGTGTACATTACTGCATTATTAGCAATCCCACCACCAATATTTGCAATTGTGTTATCAAAAACATTCTTGATCTTTTCTGACAAGTGCTGTCTGCTTCCAACCTGACTTAACTGATAGGAGGTCTCTTCAAGCATCCCGCTATAACTTAATGCAGTTCCAGAAATCGATCTTAATGTTTCAGCATCTAAGTTTGAAATAGCAGCCAGGTCTGAAATAGATAAACCAAACAGACTTGCATAACTACTCTTAACAACATTGCTTGTACTCTGCGCTATTGTTTGACCATACTCTACAATGCTTCTTAAAATTCTATTCAAATCAGAAGCAGTTAGCCCACCTGTCAGAGTAGATCCATAGGAAACACCTGCTCTACCACTTGCCATTACAAGAAGTGATTGCAACGCTTGATTTCCTGCCAATGAGGATATATCACCTGTTCCAAGTGCGTTGATTCCTTTTGCTAATGAAGAAAGAGTAGACTCATTAACACCAACAGATGCCAATGCACCCAACCACTTTTGTACAACAAATTCAAGTTCTGCTGCTTCTTTTTGATTTTTAAGTGAACTCACACCAAGAAGAGCCGCTGATACTGCATCAAATGATGTTGATAGGTAAGAAGTGTCTCTAAATTCAGCGTTTAAGAATCTGGTTAGAGCGGCTTCCATGCCCAAACGAGCAGCGGTAGAATCTGCCTGTTGAATACGGATTAACTGCAGTAGAGTTCCATTAGCAGCATCAAAGGTTGTTGCAATGTCCTCTTTTACCGTCTGTAAAAATGCTCTTTGTTCTACATTATAGGCAATACCCTTTTCAACAAGAGAACCTAAATTTTCAAGAACCTTTGTTTGCGAAACATATGGACTTGATCCGACATTTTTTCGGACCATATCATACATTTTTTGGAAAGTGTTATTACTGCCTTGTATTCTTGCATTAACAGCAGATTGGTATTTTGTAAGAAGATCTGCCATCTGCGTAACGCTTTGTTCTGCTTTTGCATATGCTGCTTTCGTGGTGTTCTCCACTGCAAGTTGCAAAGATGCAGATAGCCTATCTCCGAATTTTTCGGCATACTTTGCTTGATCTTCCAACATCTCCCTACGGAGTTTTCTTTCTTTTTCTACATTTTCGGAAGCAAGCTTTGCACTATATGTAGACAGAGCTTTAGCGTACTCTTTTTCAGTTATGAACTTCTTCTTTAATAAGTCTTTTAACTGCTTATCGTACTCTTTAAGGCTCTGGTTGTCGCGCTTTCTTTGTCTTTTTTCTTCAGACGAAACTGCGTCGGAGGATCGACTGAGTTCGTCGGCAAGGCTACCACTTCTACCTGGTCTATCTATTGTTGCCATCAATCTACCTCCTGATTAGTTATTTTTTCCTTTTTGTTGCTTTTTCTAATTGTTTTCTATTTATTTCTATTTCTTCTAAAATCAAGTCAATTACACGGTTTCTCTCAGTTGGGGTCATTTTTCCAACCTCCGTATATGGAGTGTTTGTATTTTTAGAAATAAAATATCTTTCTTGTATTATTTTGTTAAACATTGTAACTGCCCACGGTTTTCCGTCTTGGTCAGTCTTCGGGTCCATAAAACTCAGAGGTAATGCGAAACGGACTGCGGAAAGTATTACCGCATGCCTCACATTCATACTCAATGCTTGTATTTATTCCGATTGCTGCAATTAGTTTTTCTTGCGCTTTAGTGATCTTATTTGTATCAGCCATTGGAAGATTTCTTATGAAAGTTTCCAATTTGAATGGATCAAGTCTTTCTCCGTCAATTGTTTCGATCATTGCACAAATAGAAAATAGGAGTGATTGGTCTGTCTTGGAATCTGGGAATTTCTTTTGAAAGTCTTTCTTCCGTATTTCTATATTATCATAATCTCTTGGAGTTTGAATTTTTAGTTTGACTTCTTTTTTAGATCTCGGAAGCGTAACAGACAGCATGGAATCTATATCCTCTGGAAATGGTAGAATCTCCATCTCATCGAGGTTTATTGTCTTCGCTACCCTCTCCCCACAGAATGGGCAAAACGAATCTAATCTATAATTAGGTCCGTATGTTGCGGTACGCAATTTGTGAAGTAGATATTGATAATCTCCAAGACACATATCATAAGATGATATTCCAATCTTTTCTCCAACAATGCAGTCATCAATAATGTCACAAATCAATTTTAGAGGTCTTTCTGATTTTGATAAGCGACGCATTTCTTCTTCTGTCGTCATGGATCTAATTTTGAACTCCGGGTTTACTTTTCTGTCAAAATAAACCTTTCCACCACTTGGCAATACTCCTTGTTCAAAAATGGTGTATTCTTCTGCCATATAAATTTTCTCCCAATAGTAAAATTAGGGGACTAATAATGTTATATTGTCCCCTAATAATATATACAATTTTTATTCTTCGTCAGAACCCATTGCTCTTGCACTATCGAATGAGATTGTAGCAGTAACGGTTCTTGCGTCACCATTCTCTACATTAAGGGCATCTTGCTGAATTGAAGAAACCCAACAACCTTTCATAAGCCACTGACGAACGACTTTTGAATAATCAACATCATACTGAATCAAGTAGCAATCTTTTTTATAGGCTGTCATCTTTCCAGTAAGCTGTGTGTCAGGGTTGTAAGCTAATCTCTGCCATGATTGAAGAACAGATAAACCATCGGCACCGATGAAGTCTCTTATAGTGATACTACCATCCTCGAAAGTGGGAAGACCAGCTACTTTCATAACAGAATTTCCTCTGCGGATTTCAACAGGTGCGATTGTGTAGTTAGGAATATTTGCTGTTACAACCGAGAAGGTAAGAACTTCCTGACCATTTGTAATATAATCGTTTGTAGCATTTCCAAGTGCACCAGGCTTTAGAAGACTGTCAAGACCAGTCACAACGAATTGGAATGTATTACTTCTTTGTGGCTCGTAAAGAGCAGCATTGTCTGAAAAATAATATGCACCTACATTAGTTACTTCTGCCATTTTTCTCTACTCCTTACTGAATAAGTGTTATTTGACTGTCTGTAAGTTCTACAGTAATATCAAAGTCTTCTACTGCTTCCACGCAATACAGAGTTACTCTTGCCACGAGTGTTGCTTTTTTATCTGTTGCAAGTCTTACAATCTTATAATTAGAAAGACCGTTGTTACCAACCATTTGGTCAAGAAGTGGTGTGATCTGCGCCTTAAAGTTGATCCACAAAATGTTGTTATTCTGATCGAAAGTGCAACGCTTCGCAGCTACCCAAATTGTTCTCTTAACATCATTAGCAAGTTGACGAATATTCATAAAGGAACTTGCAGTAAGATCACCTTCAAGGAAGTTATTCTTCAATGTTCTATTACCCCAAACCCTAATTCCGTATGGTTTGACATTAATGATCGGTATAAGCGAAACATCATTTCTTGGCTGAAGAACTTCACTCATTGCATTTGTAATTCCGGTATCCGTACTCTTAAGATTAGGAATTACACCTCTTGTAACACCGGCACAAGCATACCAGTTAGCATTTGTAATAACAGAATTAGCAAATGCACTTAACCAGGCAAATACTGGTGATAGAGTTTCTTCCTCTTTTGTCGATGGAGAATAGAATACAAGGTCTTTACAAGCAGGAACACCGCAATAGATACCAGGTTCCTCACCTCTACTATTTTTAGGAAGATAGGTAATCCATGTTTTGATATTTTCTCTAATATCCTCAAAATCAGGAGAAGCTGTTTTGTAGAAATCAAGGATAGCGGTGATATCACCACGGCTACTTGCAATATCAACCAGATTGTTTGCAATAGTATAATATGAGCTTCCAGTATTCATAGATGGATAACCACCAGTTGTTATGAACTTGAATACATATTCGCCTTTATCCTTTAGTTTGGATAGATTGCTCTCTGTGCTAATGTATGTAAATAGCAAATCTGGTGTAAATTCATCATCTGTTAGTGGTGCGTCTATCGTGAGATAGGTTGGTTCCAAAAGATCAAAAGATGTAAAGGATGCAGCTAATCCGTTCTCTGAATCAACCACGGTAAAATTAATTAGTCCGGTTTTATCCACGAATGAACCTGTACCTCTAATATACAAAATACTCGGATAGGATTCTGCAACCTCTGGGTCAAAAGTAAAAATCGTTTCAAGAGGGGCAACACTACTTATATGATCTGTTTCGCTAGAATCTCTACCAACTTGTATAGTATAATATATATGATCTTCGGTTTCATCTGTATATGTAGCTATTAACTTGAACCATGTTAGGTTAGAATATATGCCTGTGTATAGAGATGTAACGGTGGCTGCGGTGCCATGACCGACTTCTGCTTCAATAGATTCTGATCCGTACCAATAAGCACTTGGACTAACCCTTTCATAAAGAATTGGTAAACCAAGTCTTAACAAGTCCGATGCAAATACATAAGACTTTTCATACTCCCCTTTAATCACCGACCACGGGATAAGTGAGGAAACTGTTGATTCTGCAGTGTTTCTATACACATAAGGAGAATCACCAAAAATGCTCTTAAACTCCTCCAATGTGTTACAAAGTGTCGGTTGATTAACCGGACCGGTTACTGCGTAGCCGGGAACATATACTGCATTTGTTGTTACATCTGACACACCAGCAGTAGATGTATCAACTTCTGTGATTTTAATTTGTGGCATTTTTACTTCTCCTCATTTGTTGTAATAAGTATCGGTTTGTCTATTTCTACCTTGACCTCTCCACCTTCTATATGGTAAGGTTTCTTAATAGGAACAGAGAATAAATAAGCATTGCTCACTCTTAAACTGATAGTCCATCTTGTAAACTGACCGGGGACTAATCTTTCCGGTATATCTGAATTATCTGTTATTGGAGATTCCATATCTAATGTACACTGGTGAATGTAATGTGCATCATTATAGGGAATGTCTATCTCCATCTCTGGGTGGTTAATTAGATTGAATGTAAAATTTCTTAAATACTCGTCTGCTTCCTCAGCATATCTCGTATAAATATCAATTTGATACCCGAGATCAATAGGAATTGCATTGAGTGTGCTTACATTGCAATAGATTAACCCATTTTCGTCCTCTTTGTGTTCGCCTTTAAGTCTTTTACCACTAAAGGACAATGTGTTTTTATTTGTGTTTTTTATCTCAACATCTCTCCGTCTTCGTATTGCTACGAGCGGAAGGGCTATTGGTTTATCGTTGTTTATGTCTGCTTGATATTCAAACAGTCTTCTTGTTTCATCTGGTGATGTTATCTTAATTGAGTCATCTCTAACCCATTTTCTAATCTTGTTAGCAAGTGCCTCATCATAATATCTCATTGCCATGATTGTTCACCGCCCTCTTCCAAGAATTCATCATACAGATCATTTACATTTTCATCAAAGTATTCTATTGTTTTTGTCCATACAGGATAAGAAGATAATTGAAGATTTCCCTCATCTATTAACTGAACCATTCCTGCAAAGGTTAATTGTGAGTTTGGTATATATGCGTTCGGATCAATGAATATCCTATATACTCTTTCATCTACATGGGAGTAGGTTAAATAGTTCATTGCTCCTACTAATATATTGCATGATGATATTCTTTTGTTCAGTTTTTCTCCAATACTTCCATCACCGTTAAGATATGCATCAATCCTGTCTGTTTGATCTTCGTTTATACTATCTATAAAATAGTCTATCATTTGTGGCATGAGCCATTTTATGAATTCTGTAAGATCTTCACCAGAATTATTATTCAAAACTAATTCCATGTTCTTTTGGATTAAATTTTATCTTTTTTAACAGGGCTATCAATTGATCTTTTTCCTCTTCTTTTAAGTTAGAAGTGTCGATAGCGGTGTTCTCCCTGTCTCTTTTAAAGGAAGCACTTTTAGGACCGATTCTCGTCAATTCATCTGTTAAGTATTCTCTTGTTATCCCCTGTTCATTCCCGTGTTTTATTATATTCCCTATCTCTTTCTCGGCATCTTCTCTTTTTAGAGGATTGTCTCTGTGTTTATTTACTCTATCTAATCCAGTGGTTAGTGCTTGAATCGTGTTAAGAAAGAAGGTCTTTGTCTCGTCTCCTTCTGTAATTTTTTTCCAAACATTGAATATCGCTTGATCGAAAAGGGCATTCTCACCGCTATAAGCGACACTGCTGTCCTCTTGAATACAATTTATATAAAAATCTGATAGTTCACTTTCAAATGATCCATACTTTTTAGATGTATCTAAAAAGGCGACAAATGGATTATCATCGTCAACGCCTTCTTCTACGATAGAGTCTTCAACTATCTCGTTGTTTAAATAATTTTCCTTGTCTTCTCCATACTTGCTCAAAAGATATGCTTTTCCATAGGATCTTCTTTGCACGGGGTCTTCTGAATTATTAAATATTTCAAACCACTCATCTGCACTTTTGGAAGATGGATTTTTTTCTGCTTTCAATGCATAAGCGGTATCCCTACCCGCTCTTGCACCGGACTTCTGTATAGGGGAACCTAACCCTCTATTAATAGCACCAGCAGTACCTTTAATAGCATTTTTTATTGCATTTCCTATTTTACTACCATTTTTCGGTTCTGCCATGTCAATCTTCCTCATCTAATAGGTTGAAGTTTGTATGCTTATAATTTAACAAGGATGGCTCAAAAACATCCTTATATTCTGGTACAATTTCACAAGCGATAGAAGCAGGATATATCATCGAAACTTCCATGCTTACTACACGGAATAATCTGTCGGGAGTGTTATCAATACCACTTGGTATTGAAACTAATGCGCCAACTTGAATACCCGGTGTGTCATAAGCAAGATGTATCATAGAAGAATTTTCTTGTAATTCTGCTACCCAACCCATCTTCTTTAATGTCTTCTGCGTTGGATGCTCGTCAAATATACAACCAACTCTTATTGGGTCATAATGGGTTGTCTTAATTTCTGTGTAATTTGTGTAGTGCTTTCCGGGTTTTACTTGATAATACAAAATCTGTATTCCAAGCAAATCCACCATTTGCTGAAACCATATTCTATGAAGTTTTATATCAGGGGTGAGTAGTAATCCGAGATTTGGATTATGCTGTTCGTTCAACATCTCACCCCTCCCCTTCTTCATCTTCTATACTTACTTGATCTGAATCCTTATCCGACTTTCTAAATCTATATGGATTTCCTTTTTGGAACTGTGTAGACTTCTTTCCATACTCATTAGATTTATCAATCTCACCCTTATCAGTTGCAAGAGCATCGTCATCGAAGACATCAAGTTGAATATCTCCTTCATACTCTTTTTCAAACAGAGCAGGATAAATAACAGTTTGATAAAGTTTCTTATAATGAACACTCATGTACTTAATGTAGTTGTTTAGAACACTTGCTACTTTAATAAGCCATGAATGGTTTGATAGCGCAAGCATAATGTGCTTACACCCTGCGCCTAATGTGTTATTTGGGTTTGTTATGTTTGATGGTATATCTTGCCTCTCACCATATATAATGTTGTCTTTAGACAGGAAAAAACCGAATCTGTAAAAAAAATCGGGGCAGCTGCATCGTAAATAAACATTATCTCCATTAAATGCTCTTACAACAGATCGGATAATATCTCTTAATGTTATTACATCTCTTCCGTCAAGTTGTCTGTGGAGTTCCTTTAAGAACCCGCCAAAACTTATGGTAACAACATAATCTGCGGTTTCTCCTTGAACATCTATCCCAACGGTCAAAATGTCTTCTTTGAAAACCGAGTTCATGTTAATACTGTTAAAGTTTTTTACAGATGTTCCTATTTTGGATTTGACACGCTTTTCATATCGTGTCTTCCCATCTTTTTCTTTTTCTGCTCTCCTTGAACGGCTCACAAGTTGTGAACGAGTATCTTCAAGTATTCTTTTCACAACTTGCAACCCCCTTGACAATATATACCGTCCCTAAACAGAATATTATTTCTTTCCAACAAGAACTCTTCCGTAGATTCTCTTTGCGTTTCCGTCCTTGTTTTCTTTTGCATTGTATTTATAAGTTAAACTTTCTGCAATAAATTTGCTTCCATCTACCTTACCAGTAAATGTAAATGCTCTCTTGCAGTTTGAAATACCTTTGTTTTCTCCGAGGATCTTAACCTTTCCTGTCTTTGTCTTGCATACTGACTCAAACATAAAGGAAGTATCTCTGTTCTTACCTGACTTAAATCCGATTACACCTTCAACGATGAGTTTTCCATCTTCAAGTTTGCAACTTTTTGACTTGAATGAATTTACATTCTCATAAACTCTCTTCAAATAACTTTCTCCAAGTTCATCGATCTGTTCTTCATCAACCTCATCGATGTCATCAAGACTAATTTCATCAGACTTGATTTCCTCAATGGTTTCGTCAGAAGCAGGAACAATCATTTCGTCTTTTGACTCTCCTTCTTCTTTCTTCTCGGTTTCAATACGGATTTTTTCTTTGTCGGTTTCGACCTCTATTTTTTCAACAGATTCTTCAACCTTCTTATCTTTTTTAGAACATTTCTCTGACTTGCAACTTTCTTCAAGTGTGCCAATATAAGAGAACACTTCTTCCTTTTCCTCGTCTGTGTCATAAACACCGGCACATTCTTTATCTACAAATTCAAGTGCAACATCTGCGCCAGAGCGACCGACCTTTTTCTTGAACTTTTCCCACTCATCTGCAATGGTGGCAAGTTCTCCGTAAGACAGACCTTCTTTGATTTCTTTCTTCTCGTCATCTCTTTGAGCATCAGCATCGTCAATCGTTTTCTTCAATGCTTTCCTTGCTTTTTCAACACGGTTGTCGCGCTTTGCATCAATACGATCTGTTTTAGAAGTCTTATCTTCTTTTACTTTCTTAAATGTTTTCTTTACAGACTTTCCACAGGATTCTTCCATGCTCTGTGGGTAATCAGAAGCAATTTGATTTCTACTGTCTGCCTTAAACCCATGTTGCTTCAAAAACTCTTTTACATGACGGAGAGTGGTGGCAGACAAATCCCACTTCGGTAGAAGAGTAACTTCACCCTTTTCAATTATTGCAACTGGTGTATCATAAGAGTAAAGTGTTTCCTTATCCCCTTGAACATCTACCTGTGCTTTCCCACCAAAAGACTTTCTGCTATCAAATTGAGTGTTGAGACCATAAATTGGAGATTCTTTAAGACCGTTTTTCTTTAACTGATAGTCTCTATCGGAATCAGCATCATCTTTCTTACGCATGAATCTCGCTCTTGCTCTTTCTTTTTTGTTATCTGCAATAGCGTCGATATCGTCACGAGTTCTAGGAGTTACTTTTCTTCCCTCTTTGAGAGATTCTCCAAGACCTTCTTCATCGGTGAAGTCATCTTCTTTTTCGGAAACCTTGACTTTTTCCTCGTCGCCTTTTTCTCCCTCTTCTGTCTTGTTTTCAACTTCCAACTCAACATCAGAATAGGGTGCTACTTCACCAATAACTTCAAACCCACCAACATCATGGCAGTAAGGACATTCCACTGAAATATCAACAAGGTCAGAATCTTCATCATAAGTAATCTTGTCCTTGTCTGCGTAGTGCATGGTATGGCAAATCGGGCAGTTGAGAATTACTTTTCCAACATAGGAATCTTCAATATCCCCTTCGTCATCTGCTTCCATGTCAATGACTTCAACAGTTTCATCTGCAATGTCATCATCAAGAAAATCCTTTAACTTTTCTGTGCCTTCCTTTGAGAGTTCAAAAAGTTCTTCATCAAGGCAATCAAGTTTTTTGAAGGCTTCAGCTATATAATTAGCCATTTTACAAAATACCTCTCTTAAATAAATATATTTTCAATGGCTACTATTATAGCCAAAAATGAAGTTCATAATTAGTCTACTGGATATGGTAAAGACATATTGGTATCAAGGAACTCTCTCAATGCCGTAAGTTCTGTATTTCCTTCTTCCAACATTGTTTCCCCGTCTTGTGTCCATAAAGCATTGGATTGAGTAAATCTTGTTCTTATTCTTCCAAGAGCAATTTTACATCTTGCTAATGACATTCTATGAATAATATCAATCCAGAAATCAGATGTAATCTGTGACACATCATCAAATCTCGGTATATATTCTATTGTTATCGCTTGCGGAAAATCATAAGAGCAATTTACATATAATTTTTCAGAAGGTTTATCATACCGATATGTCAAGTCTGTTGAAATTGTATTTCTTATCTGTAATGCTATGTTCCATGCAGCATAGTTCTGTGCAAATGTTTGTATGCCATAAGTACCACCATTACCCGAAAGCATCTGCCATTGAGCAAGATACATGGGATCCATTGGTGTTCCTAACTCACCTTCTCCACCAACCATATATCCAACGGCACGATAAACGGCTGCAACGGAACTTATCTCATATTTTGAAACATCAATACAAGGACTATATGGGACAGTAACTATTGCTGTTGTATTTATATATCTCTGTACTTCTCTTAATGAGGAAGATATCGCTAAGGCAAGCGCAGAGTCGTCAATCTCTAAGGTAAGAACACCACCGGATAACTCAAATTTTATTTCTTCCATGAGAGCAGACATATCCATCGGTAATTCCTCCTTTTAATTATCAGTCAGAAGGGCGTTAAATGAATAACGCCCTTCTTCATATTTTTGCTCTACAATTCTATACAATTTTAGCAAGAATATTTCCCTGCTTATTGTATGTTCTGATACAATTTCTATCAGCCAGCAGTAGCAGTGTATACAGGACTTGCGTTAGTACCATATACACGAGAAGCACCCTCAACCTTACCTGCAACAAGAAGCAGAGGATTGAGAACCTTCAGATCGTACATTGTGGACCCAATTGTATTTATTATAAGTCGCTACCTTATAACGGGAATCTTCTTCCCCTCTTACTTTCATAAGAGTTTAGACTATATCTTCATCCTTTTCAGGATGCACACCATTTCGGATTTGCTTAAATCCTACTCCCATATTTGGGATAGTCGTTGAACCTTCAGATCAAAGATCAGCTTGGCTGCTGATTGCCCATTGCATCTTTCATTTAGGTTTGCGCCTTGTGAAAATCCATTCTATTGTTTCTACTTTCGTAACCATTTAGGTTAGAATGGCTTTAGGGGTTTCCAGCAATTAAATGTGTTATTTTTACTACACATTACTGTGTAGCAGACCTTTACGCTGACTTCTTATGCAGCGTATTCCAAGCCTTGAGTAGTTCCACCGTCGCTGTACTGCAACAGCTGAGTGGGAACAACTGGCATATCGTTTATGTTTTATGTGGATCACTACACCACATATTGCTTATTAGCAACTCTATATTTCTATAGAGACCAGACTATATTATCATCTTTTCAGATGTGTAACCTTTCGGATTCGTTTGAACCCTACACCGCGCTACCGGTTAGTCGTTGAACCTTTTCCTATTCGGAACTTGGCTGCTGATTGCCCAATCCAAATAATTTTCAAACATTCGCACTTATCCTTTCAGATTATGCTGTAGTTTATTTGGCTCTAAGGGTTTTCCAGCAATTAGTTACATTATCAATTGATTATTTCTAATCAATGCCACTATAGATTGGATTGTTTTTAAGCAACCAATTCTAATGGAGCGTACACAGCTGCACTACTCATCATGTCCTCACCGTTAAGACCAAATGCAAACTTACCGGATGCAATGGAAGGAGATACAAAGATCTTGATTCCATTATAGGTCTGTTTTCTTTTCTATCAATCGTTACTTGATAGAGATAATTTCTTATCCTCTTACTTTCATAAGAGCAGAGACTATATCTTCACCCAACGCATTGGGTGCAACCCATTTCGATACCACTTGATATCTACTCCAGATTTGGTCTGGATAGTCGTTGAACCTTTTCCTATTCGGAACTTGGCTGCTGATTACCTAATCATAGCAACTTCTTAAAACTATCACAATTTGGCTTGTTTCATCCATTTGTTGTAGTGTACTACGCTCTAAAGGTTTTCCAGCAATTAGAGTTGTCTATTATTCTGCACATCTCTGTGCAGCCTGGCTATAAAGTTTAACCAGCAAGATATGGACCGTTTACACGGGAGATTCCTTCAGCGGGTTTGAATCCACTAAGGAAGGAAATAACACGAAGAACATCAGGAGCGATCAGCATGTAGTTAGGACTGACTATTGTGTTTACTGAAAATCGCTACTTTTCAGCACGATAATATACATGCTTGATATTATCGTCACATACTTTCATATGTGTACAGACTATATCTTCACCCTATTTAATAGGGGCAACTCACTTCGATTTCGCTTGAAATCTACTCCATAAAGGATAGTCGTTGGGGCTGTAACTACTTGAGTTCCCTGCCTGCTGATTTCCCAATCCTCTAACTTTTCAAACCTTCATATCTTCATCGCTGAAATACTGTGGTATAGAGGCTATAAGGGGTTTCCAGCATATCGAGTTGTTTATTTTTACGCTACATCACTGTAACGAGAAGCTATAAAATTTAACTTCTGAGTTCTGTTGTAAATAATGACACGACCTGCTTCGATGATATCTGCAAATGACTCAAAGTGCTGAGCCATAGAAATACCAACAGGAACAGTGCGGTCAAAAGTAAGGGTGGCAAGTTCATCAACAGATGTTGCTTCCTCTGCAGTCTTCACAAGAAGATTGACTACTTCAGTGTCAATTTCCAAATATGTTACGAATAAGTCAATTTCGCTTATTCTCTATAACTTATGTATTTGTTATAGTTCAGACTATATCATGTACCTATATTGATTTATCCTTTATAGGTACCCATGCACTTCCACCTCTTTGAGGTGTACTCTACTCATTTATTCATCTGAATATTTCTTTCAGATTATACTTTCGATAGTCGTTGAGCGTTATTTATTTAGATGATACTATGTACCATCCTTGATTTATATAAGCATCAATATTAAAATCTTGAATCATTCTGTATTTAGGAAATATCACATCGTGTGACATTTTTCTTCTTCCTAAATGTGAAAGCCTATCAAGAAGTTTCTGATTTTCTGACTGGGATTTTCCAAACATTCCATTATTTTCACCAGACGACAATGCACTGTGTAGCATCTTTAATTCATCTGACTGATGCCAACGATTTCCATAATTACTGTTTTTAGAACCAATTCTTTCGGTTCTAAACTTTTTCTTCGTTTCATCAGAATGTTTGCGACCTTTGAACATCGGTCCTCCCGGTCCACAATCTCCACCCTTACGTTTGTTGTATCCAACCAATGGGTTTCTTGAATCTAATTTATCAATCCAGAAGATTTCCTTCTGATTTAATTCATCTAAACTGTCTGCGGAATCTATCATCTCAACAGACAATCTTTCTTCAAGTGGTATATTGTCTTGCAAGCATTTCTTTCTTATTCTTGAAATAAGAAGACCACTTCCAACGTACTTAATACCAACAAACTTGCTTGAGTGGTGTTTTCCAACGTAAATTTTTCCGTTAGATAGATCAGTTGTTTTATAAATATATCCAAACATTTTATACCTCCGAAGTACAAAACATAATAAAAGTGCGGTAATCTGAAATTTCGGAGATTTCAGAATTGGTAGCTACTCCCTTGTCCCGCACAATATATGATACAATTTTATATTGTGCTTTATATCAAGTTTTCAATAAATCTTCGCTGCTGATTGCCATGCAGATGACACTAATCTGCAAGGTTTTCCAGCAATTCACATGGTTTTCACTAATATATTGCTATATTAGGCTACAAAAAGTTTATAGTTCAGTTCTGCAACAGCACGTTCTGCCAGCTGCTCTCCAAGATCAAAACCATAATCCTGCTTTGCCTGCCATGCAGCAATGTTTGAATAGTACACGGCAATTCTACGCGCTTTTGCAAGCAGAGGCATAGCCTTCATCTCAGCAGTGAGAATAGGAAGATCGTTCTGAGGAATGACAACATTATTATAGTTGTAATTGAATACAACATTACCAGTGATTCCGCTAGTAAGAGTGATAGCAGGAGTGCCAGTAGAGTAAATCTGTTCAACACCGTTGTAAGCAACACCCTTGGTAGCAGTATTACCATAAACGATAGTACCTGCTTCGGATGCGCCAGTAATGTTCTTCACAAAACGACCAGCGACACCTTCGAGATGTCCGTTGTTAGGATCAACTGCTTCGGTTACATAGTTAGTAACAACTGTAACAGCTGCTCCATCTGCATAACTGTAGATTTTACCGTTACCATCATCAAGGTAGTTAGTGGTGCCAACCTTGAAGGAAACGGTGCCGGGGACTACAGGACCCCAGTTAAGAGCGATTGAGGTAGTAGAATCTGCAAAACTCTTGGATTCTTCAACCTTAGATGCTGTGAAATCGGTGTCAACCTTTCCACGAGCAAAAGGATTCTCAATCAGATCACCAACGCTTGTCTTACCTTTATTTGAGCCATATGAGTATTCAAGATAGTTTACCAATTGTGTTACGAATACTTCGCTTATAAAAGTATTCTCTGCATATTTCTATGCAGTTCGGACTATATTATCAGCCAAGATTGTTTTGTCCTCTCTTGGTTGCCAGCTCTTTCCATTCCACTTGGAATGTACTCTACTCACTTCTTCACAAGAATATTTCTTTCTTGCTATGCTTTCGATAGTCTCTGAACCTCCCACTATACAATGGTTTGGCTGCTGATTGTCCTTTCGGAGTTTCCAGCAATTTAACTGGTTTTTGTCATTCATGTTACCATGAAAGGGTTACGTCATGCTACATAACCACTCATGCTCGACATCGGGTAAGTAATTACCAAATCACATTTATCTTGCGTGTAAATCGTTTCCACTTACACTCTTATCATCACTGATAAGATGAGACTATATCATAGTCCAAACTTGATTTATCCTTATTTGGATTCCATGCACTTCGACTTCACTTGAAGCCTACTCTACTCATTTATTCTCTATTGTTTTTCTCAATAGATATACTTTCGATAGTCGTTGAACCTTCCTGCCAAATTAGGCAGACTTGGTTGCTGATTGTCTTAATGGCTAATTTTTAAGACTTCCCAGCAATTCACATGGTTTTTTCTGCAAACATTACTATTTGCAGCCTCTGTTAAAAGGCAATAAGATTTGGTACGGTAATATTTACCAAATTTAGTGCAAATTTCTTAACATTTTTATTGCAATATGCACAATTATGCATATTTCTTGATATTACTATCAAGATTAGACTATATCATCATCCAATATTGCTTTTACCCTTTATTGGATGCCTCGCGCTTCGGAAACTTTTGCTCCTACTCTACTCATTTACTCATCATCATTTTTCTTGATAACTACATTTTCGATAGTCGTTAAACCTTCCGTTCAAAGAACGGCTTGGATTTTTGTTGTCCTACTGATTGCACTATTTCAATAGGAGTTTCAAAAAGTTCACGAGGTTTTCTACATAATATGAATTTAAGGGCTAACTTCTTAAATTGTTCTCATATCTGTAGGATCTCAATAAATATTACTATTTATTGCTCCTTTATATGGGAAAGAGTCCCATGTCGGAACGCTGGGTTCCAACGGAGTTCTCAAACTGCTCAGTGAGAAACTTGGAAGTGTTGTCAAGAAGTCTTGCAACAGCAATCTTCTTGGCTTCAGTAATGCGAGTACCGTTGTGTGCCTTCATGTGAACACGGTCGGCAACAGCAAGACGGTTCTTGTACTGTTCAAATAGTTTGTTAGCCATAGTTTTAGTTTTTCCTTTTTTGTTATTGAATAAATTTTTGCACGAATGACTCATCAATCATGTCATCAGAAGAAATATTATTTGCTTCTCTTTCAATCATGCTGTCATTCGATTCGGAAATTCTCATCCTCTTTTGAGTTAATGAGAAGGGCAACTTGCTAACATTCAATGCGTGTTGCTCTACACTTTCACAAATTCTATCAATATCATTGAAGGAATAATTTTGGGGTAACTGTCTCTTAATTTCAGAATCAGACACCCCTAAATGTAGTGCCTTCATACTGATGTACTTGTTTACGGCAGTCTTTGCTACACGCTTGTACTGTTCAACAAGTTGTGTTTGTTCGTTGATTTTTTTCTCGTACTTCTCTTGAAGTTGAGATAGGTTTTCTTGGTATTCTTTGTTCTTAATGGAAGAATTCTTTTTCATATCAGAAATACTCTCCACAAGGGACTTCTTCTCTCTTTCAAAAGATTCCTTCAAAGAAATATTCTCTTTCCTTGCTTCATTCAACCTGCAATGAAGTTCGTTTGAAGATTCTTTCTTTTCATCCAAACTTTCTTGAATACGCTTTGCGGAAGCTCTTTGCATGCGAATTTGACCTTCAAGATCACGAGAACTGTTTTCCAATTTTCTAATCTCTTGGTCTTTTTCTTGCAAATCTTCTGTAAGTTTCTGAACCTCTGCTTTTAACTTTGATTCAGATTTTTTGGAATCACTCAATGTAACTACTGCACTCTTGTACCGACTAACTTCTTCTACAAGTTTGGTTTCTTTTGCATAGCAAACTGATAACTGCTCTTGGAGAGAAATTATCTGTTCCTTAAGTTTTTCGTTAGCACCCAATGCTTCCTGCAATTCCTTGACTGTTGTTGCCATGACATCATCACCTGCAACGACTTCTTCAGAATCGTTTTCTTTATTACTGTCTTCCTCTATATTATCGACGTTTTCGGTGTCGTTAATATCAATATCCAATTCTTTTAGTTGCTCTTCCATAACCCTCTTATCATCAGCACTTGCATGTTCCAACGATTCTTTAAGAGCTTGTTTGAGTGACTTCTTATTTGATAAAGACTCTGTTACATATTTCAGTCTTGCTTCTTTCACTGCTGGAACAAGAACGGCATCCCAACACTCACACTCAAAAGTAGATGGCTCAACAGATTCAGATCCGTCCATCTCCTCATAAGTATCTCCTGTCCCTCTGCTTGAAACACCGATGTGGCTTCCATAATCACAAAGAGTTTTCAAAATTCTTCCACAAGGAGTGTCAAGAATATCAAAAACACCATGAATTTTTCCATCACTACCCTTTTTAGGCATCTCTGCCATACAGATAGCAATCTTTTCCGGATCAACTTCGGTTCTTTCTGCTGGATGACCAAATTCACCTACAAAGACTTTTTCTCTGATTTTCTCTTCTGTAAGTGGATCACTGAAAAACTTTTCCCACAATTTCTCGCTATAAAAACGATTGTTTCTTGTGGGGTTTTTCATATCAGCAATAACACCTACAAGTCTACCTAAAATTCCTCTGCTAGCCTGTTCTTCGGCTGACAGTTTATTGTATTCCATTTCTTTTACTGCATTGTAACTTTCTAACATCTGCAATACTCCTGTACCGTTTTTTAGTCGAACCGACTATTTTAGAATTTTTTTGTCAGACAAAAATCTGAACAGTGTCTATATAATAATTTAGCAGAAAATTTTTTCGCAAATTCTTATATTTTTCTGAAATATGAACAAAATATGAATGAAATTTTCAAAATGTTAAAAAATCGCTTTAATAACTAGATACTATCTATATATACAATTATTTTTACTAGATATTATATAATATATATTATAATATATTTATTATTTACTAGTATATGCGTACACAAGAAATTTGTGAACAAATTGTGAACAAATTATTAAAAATCTATGAATAGTGAACATTCTATTACAAATTTGTGAATAAATTATTAACAGTCCGTTATGAACAGATTTCTAAATTGTGAACAAATTATGAATAATATATGAAAAATTTATGAATCATGAACAAATTGTGAACAAAATTAAACTCTGTATATACTCTCGATTGCTTTTAGATCCGCTTTTATAAGGTTAAGCAATCGTACACAATTCGTAAGGTCATAGTTTTTGAAATAAAGACTTAACACCATACTGATCTCATCTGCTCTTGCATGTCTTAAAAACATTTGTCTGTTGGATGCCTTCTTACTGAAAAGAAGTATCTGTAAGAGCATTGAAGAAAGTGTTGTTAATATTTCTTCTGGTGATGAATCTTCCTTTACAATATTTCCATAAAGTTTTGATTTTTTACTGTTATAACTTTTTCTTATCTTTTTATAAAATTCAGTTACATCTAACTGTCTGTTGTCATTTATAAATTTCAGACAACTCAAATCAACATCTCTGCTAACAACGGCTCTTGACAGAACTTCTTTTGTGTCAATTCCTTTATCAGCAAGATCTTTAAGCAACAATAAACAATCTGACTTTGTAATCATATCTATATTTCTCCATTTCGCATTGCAAACTTGGTTTTTCATTTTAATAACTACCACAGACAGCAAATTTGCCACCCTGTTGGCATTTTCTTGTGTTGGGGGTACAAGTATGTACCCCCAATCATTTAATCGCTAAAATCAGCCAAATTCAGGGCTGTTATTATTGGTGAAGTCAATACCTATTTCTTCTCCGCTTGGAAGAATGGTTTCTTCTGCTGAAACAGTAGGTTCTTCAGCCGTGCTTGCTTCTTGTGGCTCTGTTTCTTCCGGAGTCACACCACCACCTATTTCATCTGCAAGACTCATTGGAGCGGATTCTTCATTATCAAGACCAAGACCCTCTTCATCTCCAATTTCATCTTGAGGTGTTTCATTTTCTTGTTGTGGGTTTTCTTCTTCCTGCTTTTCTAATTTGTCTATCTGTTCTTGAATAAGCGAAATAACTTCATCATCCACCATTGCAGTAGAAAGAAGTGCTTTCACAATATTCAGTTTTATAGCAGGATCTTCAATATCACTAACAAGATCAACTGTATCTCTAATGACACCCAACCTACTTGACATATTTTCTCTTCTATCAAGTTCTTCTTGTGTAATAGGAGGCATCATTCTAATTTGGAACTTGTTGATATAATTATCCATTTCTTTATCAAGAAGCATAAGATTTACCATGTCGGTTAATGCTTGAATCATTGCATTTTGCAAAGATTTAACAGTTTTTGCATATCTTGAAGAAAGAATGGTCAAAGATGCACCGCCATTAAATCCGGCACCATCTTCGGTAAATCCAAAATACTGTTTGAGAACCGACAGAGATCCAAAAAGTCTATCTCTGAAATATTCAATGTCAATCAGATTTTTAGGATCATATTCACCACCAATATTTTGAATATTGATAGCACCAACATTGTTCTTTGTAGTCCAATAAACATTATTGTCAATAGGACCTGCATTTGTATACTCTTGTAAATACTTTCCTGTGTTAAGAGCGGTTTTCTGCTCTAACATATTCTTCAAACGAATAAGGAGCGGTTGAGCCGTTTCTTTTGGCATCGATCCAACATCAACAGTAATCAGCTTGATTAGCTGTGACTTTGTAACACGGTTGAGCATAAGAGAGTTTTCAAGCAACGAAAGAGTTCTCCATGCAGGATAGGCATCGTAAAGAATTGATTTTCCTCGCTTTACAATATAACTTGCATTAGCTTCTGGATTGTCAGTATCTTCCAAGAAAATCTTTACTTCTTCAGGAACACGACTGCTATCATAATCAAGACAAGCATGAACAAAATCCGTTGCTTCATGTACTGTCACATCCGACTTCTTAAACCCGTATCTCATTTGGTTTGATAAAACAGGGTTATCGTTCTTATAAACAGAGGTAGAAACATCTGCTTTAATAAAGCCACAAGTCTTACCAAAACGATCCAATTCAAACATTTCTGCCGGATTTGGAACAAGTTCTACATAGTGACTATAATGGTCTTCTTTTGAGTATGCTTTTATTCTTACATCCTCATTAAGATTTTTCTTTTTCTTTCTTTCTTCCTCTTTTTGAAGTTCTACAAAAGCATTGAAAGAATCTAATTCATCTTCTTTGTTTATGCTCTTGAATAGAGGATCTTCATGGTCGGATTCTCTATAAAGTCGAAGATAAGCATCTCCATATTTACAAAGATTTATTATCCACTTTGTAACAAACTTATCTACATTGATTGTATCAAGCAAATAGGAAACCATCTTTGCACAATTTGCATCAGACGATTCTGCCCACACAATTTTTCCTTGATCGTTCGGTTCTGTTGCATCTTCTGCATAAGTACGAACAATGGAAGCAATAATTGGATCTTCGCACATTGTATCGAGCATTTGATACAGTTGATCTCGTCTTTGAGAAAGTTGGGTGAAAGATTGTAGAGCACCAGTATCAAGCTTTCCACCCTCGTTAGCAATAATAATGTCATTGAAAAAATCACTGTCTAAATCTACACCAATATTTATTGGGTCAGTAGGTTCTGTTACAATCTTTTTCCCATAAATATTTTGATTTTCATTTTCAATATCATCTTGCTTATTTAGTTGTTTTTGTTCAAATTCAACATTTATGTTTGAGTCCATTCAAAATACCCCCATACATAATATATATACAATATCACCAAACGAAAATTCCATCACTTCCGAATGTTGTTTGAACAGGTTGTGCAATACCCATTCCAAAATCAGTAAAATTAGAATTATTATTATTCTTATTCCTATTACTGTCTTGTTTGAATTTACTCATTGGATCATTCAATCTTATAAGTTCTCTTTCAAAAGCAGCATTTATGTCTTCTTGGGTTAAAATTGATTTACTCTCACTTATTCCAATAGAAAGATCCATGTTCTCTCCATAGTTATAAGCAAATTCATCACCATTTTTAGAAGCATTCCACAATGCACCAACAACAGAGTCAATTGCGTCTTTGCTCCCCTTGGTACCGGAATCTTGATGATTTATGTGACCGTCTGACTGCCTTTCAAGACCTAATACTTCTTCCGTCAGAAAGGGGCAATCATCATAAACTTCAAGTCTTCTTTCATATAATGTAGATTTGAAATAAGCATAAGGCAAGCATTGCTTTGTTTCAGAATCCAATCGGTCAACAGATATTATACTGGAATTGAAATTATCTGCCAACAACTGTTGCTGTAACTGTGCACTCTGGTATGTGTCGCTTGAAACACCAACAACATTAAATCCTTGCTCTCTTAGCCATCTTACAAAAGATCTGTTTTTATCAAAACTTATTTCATACCCTTTTGGAGCAGCAACGCTTACAGTAAAAGCAACTCTAAAAAACAATTCTCTTGAAGTTTCTTCTCCGTCTACCTTGGGCTTTTTACCCGTTATATACACACCACCAATACCTGTTTTGTCACCAGATTTTGACATATCAAGGTGAATAAATAATGGTAGTGATTTCATCTTGTCAGTAACTTTACTTAAATCAAAGAAATCATAGTATTGAACTAAATCATCTTTTGCATTACCAACTGTTATAATTTCTTTTGTAAATGGATTTTTATAAGAATTATTCTTAATCTCATTCCATCTAACACCAGAAATAAATTTCAATGTGGATGCCGTTGCAATACCGGCAATATCCATCAATGCACCATCTATATTTTCAAAGAAGTTATCCCAATACCCTATTGGCACAGGTAAGATAGAATATCCCCTCGCTCTGTATTCATTAATTAATTCATCACTACATTTTCTTGGTAGCACTTCATTAGCCAAAAATTTATTTCCGATTGCAACATAGAATTTTTCTTTGCTGTCTTTTCTACTATCTACAATCCATTGTGGCTCATCTACAATCAGTGTCTTGCTATTTTCATTCTTTTTCTTTGTTTCTATATAATCTTCCAAAAAAGACTGCTCATTATTTTTTGAAGAAACAATAATATTCAATGTTGGTAAATATGTTTCATCTCCGCGCTGTCTCATATATCTTGATTTCATACGAGCGTCAATTTGTGAAACAAGTTGCTTATATTTTTTCTTCAATTTTTCAGTGTCATTGGTTAATCCCCAGTTCACTTCATCACTTAGATTTCCGAATAGGGCACGACCAATGACTTGATTATTACTTGAAGCAACAATCAATTCAATATGTTTATCTGGTACAAACATTAGATTGGTTGATCCTGTCATCTTGCCATGACTCATAAACCACTCGCTTGACAGAATCATTTGATTCATCTTATCAAGAGCAACGCCTTTAGCATTCTCTATCGTGATATTCATAAGAGAAATACTTATTTTATCAATCGGTTGCATCCCATAATACAAATATGGGTCTTTTAAGCAAAGCAATCTATAAAGCAAATATAATAAACAAACTACTCCAATTAATGTTTTACCTATACCGATAGCACCAGTGAGTATTAAAGTGTTATATGCCGTTGTTAGATTGTCCGGAAATATTTCTTTTAACTTTTCTTCCCAGTAAGGAAACAATGTAAATCTTCCTTCCGGGTCATATAAGCCATTTCCTAAATATTTTTTATCATGTAAGAAAGTAACAACATCAACAGGTATTTCTTCAAAATCAGAATATTTCAAATCATTCATCAATGAAGAATTTCCAGTTTCGCTTAATTGCTTTAATATTTCTAATGCGACTTTTTGTTCTTCCTCTGATAAATTTTTTAGTTCTTGTAAATCATTTGTCATAGGCAACTTGATTTTCCTTTATATGCAAAACAGGACAAGAAGTGAATCTCGCCCTGTCAGGTCATTTGTTTTTAGTCGTTTATATACAGATAGTCAGAAAGTTCATCTACTGCTTTTTCTTCAAAACTATCCATAATCTCTTTATAATATTTTTTTGATAAATTTTCTATATTGTCATAAACATAGGAAACTTCATCATATAAACTGTATGCTTTTTTTCCTACTTCTCCCCAATCTTCTTCGGTCATAAAATCCATAAGGATATTTACAACATCATCTTCTGTTGTTTCAAGATCCCAATCGTATGTTTTTTCATCGTAGTTATTGTCAATTTTATCGTAGTGAACAAAAACTTTCCCGTCACCAGAAAAGGTAATCGGCGGGTTTTCATCATCCCACTCTACTCTATTCCATTTGTCGTGAAAATCTTCTTCAACATCTGTATCTTTCATATATTTATTTCTGAACATTTTTTCAGCTTCAATATCAAAATCACATTCAAAAGGCTCTTCTTCTACATCTTCTGCAACAGATTGTTGATTTCCAACCCCATTTCCATGATATTGCATAGAGTTAAAGATTGCGTTACCTATCTCGCAGTTTCCTGCATCTTTCTTTACAAAGATTTTTTTATCTTTTACAGATTCCACTGTAAGTTCTTTGTCTTGAATTTCTCTTTTATGATCTTTCAATTTTTCTAACATCCCATTATTTCTGAATTCTTTGAATACGAGGTTTCCTTCTCCAAACTCCCCATCGGTGGAAAGTGCGGACTTCCTTAACAAGTAAAGGTCATCTATTGTTTTCTGAACCTCTTCCGAACTATCAGACTCAATAGCAGAAGTCACTTCCTCAAATTTTTCTTTATATAGTTCGTTTGTGTCTGGATCAAAATCAATATCAATATTTATCTTCTCTGGGAATTTAACCCATTCATTATTCATTAGTGAATAAATACCATTCGTAATTGCAGAAGAACTTCTGCTTTCAATATAAACCTCTACAGGAATACCTTTAACTGTAATCTTATGCTTTTTGTTAAAATCAGACTTTGCATAATTATATACAATTGTCAGAAGACCATTGCAATCAATATCATCCATATTTGCAATAATATGAACATCTATATCACTGTTGTCCGAATAGTTATAAGAAGCATTTGATCCTACAAGCCATAAGTCCATCACTTCAATAGGAATATCATTTTCTTTAATGTCCTCTATGAAAGTATTTGCAATGTCAATAAGACCTTCTCTTACATCTTCTTTTAACAGATCTTGTTCATCAAATAGTTTTGGATTTAATGTGTTGTGCGTTTCTAATGACTCATTCAAATTTTCTTCCATTCTGTTGTCTGATATACTCCTTTTTGAAATAAGTCAACTACCAACTACCTAAAGATAGATTGGCTTGCAACATGGTTGCAATTTTTCTCGCTCAATGCACCTAATGGCGCAAGTATCAACGAGCTATCCCCACCGTTGCAGTGGTTCTCTGGCGACTAAAGTCACCAGATATCTTTGTTGAGGTTATATAGACATAATGTTATTCTTATATTAGGCTGTGAGTGTTTCATCACAGCCTAATATTCTGTTTCTTATCTTTGATATACTCCAACCCTACCGGCTGAATGAAATGTAGCTGACCAAGTTGGTGATCCTCCGGAGTATGACACTGTTTGTGATGAAACATCCCCATCTTGATTGCTAAAGGTGGATTCTGACATAGATTGAATTCTTGGTTCAGCAAAATCTAAGGTGATAGAAGCTTCTAAACCCGGTATAATCTGCACACTTCCTAAAAATACAGGATCTTCACCCCCTGCCGAATCAAAAGAGAAGGATTGATCTTCCTGCCCCTGTTGTTGCACAATTATTCTTCCATCTGGTACATTAGATTGTTCATCTGTAAAGAATTTTATAGAAATCTTTGCGTTAGACAGAACGGTATTAAGTGCTTGCTTTTGTGTTTGAAGTGCTTCTACCTGTTCCTCTGTAGTAGCAGCCTGTTCTTTAAGACCACTGAGAAGATCAGCCATATTTTTTGTAAGTGATCCATTATTCTTCTTTGTTATAGCCATTTTTACTTACCTCACAATGAATCAAATTTGGTATATTGAAACTCTACCATTTGAGTTAATGGTGGTTGCCCATGTTGGTTCGGATCCAGTGAACTCTACCATCTGAAAATCTACGTCTCCAGTTATTTCTTCGTAGATGCTTTCCTCGACTGCGCCTACTCTACTATCTTGAAAGTCAATTGTAAAGCTAAATGGTTGTCCGCACACAACAGACACAGAACCAAGGACACTAAACGGGTCCTGACCGGTGGTTAAGGGGAAAGAAATTGTTTGATCTTCTTGACTCTCTTGACTTACTGTAATTTGACCTTCAGGAACGGATCTGCCATCCTCAACGGCAAATATAACACTTACTTTTGCATTGGAAACGGTTGTGCTAAGGGCTTGCACTTCTTCTGTTAATGTTTCTACCTGTTGTTCTGCGGTAGAAGCTTCTTCTTTAAGACTGAAAATAAGGTCTGCTGTGTTTTTGTTAATAGGACCGCCACATTTTTTAATAATTGCCATTTTATTTACCCCTCACTTGTTTAATGCTGATACACCTAATTGCATCAGCAAATCATTCTCTTGTGCTTGACACTTCATTGCTTCATCTAAAGCTGCTTTCATGTCACCATTGCATTTAGCATCTGGTATTCTTTGAACTGCTTTTGCTGTTGCTGTTGCTAGTGCGTTTGTAGATCTTTGTGAAGATAGAATTGCAAGAAGAAAACTCTCCACTCTTTTTTCTCTTGCTTCAATACTTTCCTCTCTTTTGTTTAGTTTCTTATTGAAAAATACCATAAACAAAGAAACAAGGAGAGAAGGAACTCCTGCTGAACATAATACTTGCCACCACGACATTTTTGGTTTACATCACCTTTCTGTTTATTAAATAGTTTGTCAACTACCAACTACCTAAGGGTAGATTGGCTTCCAAATTTGTTGCAATTTTTCTCGCTCAATGCACCTAACGGTGCAAGTATCAACGAGCTATCCCCACCGTTGCAGTGGTTCTCTGACGACTAAAGTCACCAGATATCTTTTTTGAGGTTATATGTTAAAGAGTTTTGACTCTGTTGTTTTTTATGAAGTAGCGGTACATCTGCAGTATATCTCGTTCCCGTTCCCGACCGTTATAGGGTTTGTTTGGGTCTTTGCATCTGCGATTGTGGCATACCACACAGCGTTGTAAGTTCCGGAAGTATCCGTTGTTGGAAGTGCATCACCTACTGGATATGTTGCAAATCCTATTTTATATGCCATTGACGAAAACGGTGATCCGGTATAGTTTGCAAACGATTGAAAAGGTAATAAATATGCACACCCGCTATCAACACCAGAAAAAGTATCTGGAAATACTACAATTGGGTTAGCCCAATTGAATCTCACTATTTGTAAGCCATAGCAGTATTCAAATTGTCTATTACCAGTAACTGTACCCATGCTGGTTACTGAACTTGGAATATTTATTGAATATAGATTTGTGCAGTTAGAAAAAGCTTGTGTTCCTATAGAAGTTAGCCCGTCTGGAAGTTCTATGTTTGTCAACGAAATGCAGTTCGTGAAAGCACCTTGTCCGATAATCCGTAGTGATTGTGGTAGATGTATCGAATGCAGTTTTAAGCAATCGTAAAAGGTATTTTGTTGAATAAAATCAATGCCTGTACCGAGCGTTACCTCCTCCAGTGAAGTATTTCCATAAAATGTGCTCGGAAGTATGGATGTTGTGTTGTTTGTAATTGACACACTTCTTATCTTTCTGCTATTTGTAAAAGCAGCCGGAAGAGATGTTACCCCACTCGGAACTTGTATATCTGCACTTATATTTGTTCCATTGAATGAACTCGACTCTATATTTGTGCATCCACTATTTATTGAGAAATTATCTACACCATCTAACGGGCAACCCTGCAGACATGAAGTACCAAAATTTGTGATATTATTTAATCCAACAATGTTGGAAAGTTGTGTGCAACCTGAAAACATACCGGTTGGCAAAACAGAGGTTAACGGCTTTAATACAGCATATATTAGAGATGTGCATGAACTGAAAGCGTTACTACCGTAAGTGGTGGATTGATAAGTAGACACATAGAATAAACAAGAACTTCTAAGTGATCTACAACCTGAGGCAATGCCTGTCGCTAATCCTTGTGCAGATACCCTTGACGAAAATGTTATATATTTTAGGTTTATACATCTACTGAAGCAGTAAGACGAGTACATATCGACCCAGTTATCTGTCCCAATGGAAACATATTTCACCCCGCTGTTATAAAAGCAATATTCCGCTATACGACCTGTTTGTCTCTTGCATACAAATGCTTTCAATGCATAACAATTATAAAAGGTATTTTTAGGAGTTGCTGTGCTGTCATACTGTGGACAAATAACCTCGCTTACACTTACTGCATTGGCAAGTCCATAGTCACTATAGTAAATATATTGTCCGAAATAGACTTTTTTCAGAGATGATAAATAAACAGAGTTTGCATCCGTGTCTCCAGAATACCTGGTGAACAGACCACATCTATGTCCACTACTAGATAAAGACACTGCACCGTTCAGAATCTTAACAGATATTATATAATCTCCAGTAGAGCTATATTCATGTGTGTTTGAGAATGTAATGCTTGACCCCGTGCTATTCTCTATTACTACCTGTTGTGACCCGTCTCCCCAGTCCAAATATCCTTGCGTGTTCGGATATACGTTTAGATAAATTGTCGGTGTTAATGCTTGACTCTCTGTAAGACTTATATAAAACCTACTTGCTCCATCATCGGTTGTGTATAATTGACCAACCACAACCATAGCATCGGGGCAGTCAGTTAAATAATCTTTTATCTCTTGTAATGTCCAGTTCCAACCAAGAGCAGTCAAACCTGTATGAGACGGGTTGGCTGGCAATTCGGTCAGAGCAAGTGCTTGTGCTGTTGTGTATTGGTACAACTCTGTTCCTTCGTAGTCTATAAAAAGGCAACCAGAATCTTCTGACGAAACATATGCAAGAGAACCTGTTATTTTTTGTCCATTAACATAAGCGGTTTTTCCAGATAATATATCAGCAGAACTCGCGTTTGCATCACTTGTATCTACAAAATCGACATATTGATCTGTATCGGTATCTATGGCTTCTATTTTTTGAACATCCGTATATTGAACGCCATCTATGGTTAGATTCTTGCTCATGCTTGGTTACCTCTTGATAGTCTAAGTACATTACCTGTTTGTGTTGTTTTTCTTCCTCTACCTTTATCGTTAAGTGTTATTGTGTGATTTTGAAATTTTATAACCAGCTTGCCAAGAGCTAATCTCACCATTAATAATGATCGTCTAAAAACACTCATGTTCCTACTATTATTCCTATATTGTTGAGTATACTAAACTGATAAGTTTTGTTTATTTCAATGGTTGGAAACTCATCGATCCATGTTATTCCATTTGGGAATGTGACTGTCGGAGCGGTTGAGCCGGATAAAAATTGACCCTTGTACTCACACTCACGACCCGAAATTGCATTGCCAAAAGTTATGGTAAGGCTTGTGATTGTCCCTGTAAAATTATAAAACACATTTGGAGACAATGCTTGTGAAACCACACCATTGTCGGAGATGGTAACTAACCTACTATTATCTGATTCGCTTGCCCAACTATCAATAATTTGTGCATTTGATGTTGGGTCACTGCTGTTCATTGCTTCTCTCCAATCTTGAAAGATTGTAGAAGAGCTATCTGTTAATTCTAGATTTAGATAGGAAGATTTAGGCATAGCCCTTAATTTCTCCTTTTATCATGTAATTGAGAAATCCAGTGACCCTACTTTTAACACAACAACACTGTTTGCTGTCGGAGTAATTGATGTCTCAGCCCCACCGCTATTTAATATCCTACCAGATGCTAACAAAGTCCCACCCGTAGCTGCATCATATACCACGGCATAAGTGAGTATTCCCCATGAACCTGTAGCCGCGTTGAAGTGTATCTCTTTGTCATTTGTGATCTTTGATTCGGACGGGTTTCCCATCATTTGTGTAGCAGATTGACCCGCGATTCCTACCAAAACTCTTGCATACCCATTTCCGGAAGGTTCTGTTACGTTTCCCCCCGACTTGTTTGGTTGAGTTGATGATAGACCCAAGTAACAGGTGGATCCGATTTGTGCACTACTTGTTTTTCCAAACATTGCGCTTAATATACGGTTTGCTGCATAATCTGTGATCATTTATTATTCCTCCACTAATCTTAATTGTTGAAGTGTACTTTCATCCATATTATACAAGTAAAGAGAATCAAAATCTCCTAACTCGCTCAATCTATACATGGTTACTTTCCCAAGTCCTTGCAGTTGTTGATCTGTTGAATTTATTGATGTAAACAAGCCAGCAGCTTTCAAACAATTTGCATATGCAGAAATGGATTCAAACTGGTTTATGGATATCTTTAATATGTTACCCAATTCCACATAGACGCTATCACTGAAGTTCATACTAGACACCGATCTTGCAAGTATAGCCTCTGTAATAATGACTTTGATAGCATCTTGAACATTACTAATGGCGTTCAGGTTCGGTATGTAACAAACTTCACACAGTTGGATATTAACATTTTCAGAAAAGTTTAGCGTATCTTTCACCGCTATATATGCGTTAGTATCTAACGATACTACGATGGATGATTTTAAGTTAAATTTAGAATCTATATTTATATTGGCAGGACTTATGACTTGAGGAGTTGCCGACCCGTTGAGAAAAAAGACATCATTTATAGCGTTGTTAATACCGTCCATATCTATCATAACAGCGGTTCCATCTAAGAGATTTACCTCTTGTACCACTGCTATTTTTGCCTCCATGAGATCGGCAATCATATTCCCAATGGAATCTGACTCCCCTTGTATCTCAACCATTAAACCACCGCAAGATTCTGGTGTTGTTGAAGCTATTAAATTTGAAAGTGCATCAATATTTATCACTTCACCTGTCATCGCATAAATGCTATCAATGACAGATCCTAAATTTGATAGATCATTTATCCACATATAAACACGCTTATGTGTTGGTTTTTCCCATAGAAGGTCACTTCCTTCGTAGAGTTTGAATAACTCCATACCGTCTTTATACATGGCAATAATTGTACTATAATCGTAACTCATGCTAATGGATCATATATATAGTAGAAATCAGAGCCGGGGTCTACCAATGCATCATATTCTTCTTGTGTTACAAGATGTATTGGTATTCCACTCCCACTGGTCTGAATACTATCTATTTTATCAGCGTAGGAACGGAAGGTATCTTCTGTAGAAACGAGGACATTCTTGTGTATAATAGCTTGTCGAATATCCTCTTTTGTTTGTTCTAGATAGTCTAATTTCTGCTTAATTGTTGACATAACTTATTAGATGTTAATCTCTTTTACGTAAAGTGTTATAATTGTTGTGAGATCACTGCCATCGAATGGACCGTCGATTATATTACTTCTTTGCGCTGGATCAGATATTCTCAATGTGTCTTCTGCAACAGTATCATTATAAATAATGTCAAAATCTATTACATTGTCACCAGCATCAATAACAGAAGTTGGCAGTCTTACTGACCCGTATTCACCGCTTTGCCAAGACGATTGGAAAATACCATAGAAATATTGAATTGGACAATTGTAAAGTTGCATCTCTGCCCAAACAACATACATAGTGCTGTCTTTGAATGTGAATGACTCGTTATCTGTCCACTGCCACTCGCCAAGGCTTTCATTGTATCTGTACTGAGCGACCTGTATGAATTGATGTTGAATAATTCCTGATACTTCTAGTGCATTATTGTTGGAAACAGCAAGAAATGCCTTACATTTATCTGTACCATCTACTGGTACAAAGTAGATACTACCTTCCTCCAGGTTGTTTGAAGGAAGGCTATCTACCTTATGAAAAATTACTTTTGGATTATTGTTCGCCATTTTCTATTTCCTTTTCTGGATCAAAAATAGGCTCATCAGTTTCTTCATAGCTATATCTGCAAGGATAAATGTCAATCGGTTTGTCGTAAAGTGTGCCGGTTTCGACTTGAAGCAATTTTACACCTTTGTCAGAGTATTGCTGAATCAAATTCTCATGCTCAACCCCTTTGTCATCTGTCCAAGGATAAATCGGTTTAATCATAGTGTTTTATCTCCTTTATTGAATTGCTTGAATCCTGCTTGCAAGAGATGCCCAGTTCGTAGCTGCTTGATATGTTGCTACAGAATCTGCCGGAACGTAAATAGGGCAGTCATTTGTACTGTCAAAAGCATTGGCTTCAGCGAGAGTAGGAGGGGTCGTAGCCCTAATGGTTATCCCTGTAAGAGATGTACAATTCTTAAATGCTTGGCTTTTGATTTGGGAAATTCCGGTTCCGATGTCAATACTTGTAAGCTGTCCATTCTGAAGGAATGCAGCAGTGCCTATGCTTGTTACGGTATTCGGAATCTTCAACTCCACAGCAAGCCTTTGACAGACCGAAAAAGAATAATCTCCTATTGTTACAAGTCCTTCAGATAATGTTAAAGATGTCATGTACTGGCAGCTATAAAATGCGTATTGACCAATAGAAATTATGCTTGACGGAATAAATAGACTTGTTATCGAATTATTATTTGTAAAACTGGAATTTCCAATATACTTAACAGGATTACCATCTATGCTGCTCGGGATTGCTATGGCAGTATCAGTACAAGTTCCGATTCCTGTAATGGTTGCTTCATTGCTGGAAACAGTGTACGCCAAACCTTCCGACGGAATTGGGAAAATTCTGCTTGCTATTGCGCTCCAGTTAGTCGCGGTTTTATAAGCGTTTAATGATGCTGCAGGGACATAGATTGGGCAGTTATTATTGAGATCAAATGCATTGGCGTTGTCCAGTGCAGGCGGTGTCGTTGCATGAATTGTTACGGAAGATACCCTACTGTATCTAAAAGCATAATATGCTATTGATGTAACACCGGTTCCAATCTCTACGGTTCTTGCTGAAGTATTTACACCATTTGCAAATGCATGACCTTCGATAGTCGTTACGCTATTCGGAATCTTAACATTTATGATAGCAGTTCCTCTAAATGCGCTGCTGTTTATTGTTTGTACCCCTTCAGAAATGATTGCTTCAGAAAGATTACTACAACCATCAAAAGCACGTATATACACGTCAGAAATTGTTGATGGGATATAAACTCCTGTAATGGCTGTATTATACTGAAGGCACTCATCTCGCATGCTTGTAACAGGATATCCATTATAAGTGCTTGGAATAACTATAAATGTATCGGTACATGTTCCAATCCCCTGTAGTATGGCTTTGTTGCTTGTAACAGTAAAGGAGAGACCTTCTGATGGAATCGGTTGAATACGAGAAGCAAGAGATGACCAGTTTGTTGCCGTTTTATAAGCGTCAAGAGATTGAACTGGTACATAGATTGGACAATTATTGGTACTATCAAAAGCGTTTGCATTACCAAGTGTCGGAGGATTCGTCGCATGAATCGTGATGCTCGTAAGCCCTATACAACCGGTGAACGCCAAATTCTCAATGCTCGTGACGCTGTTCGGTATCGTGACGCTTGTCAGCCCTGTACAACCATAGAACGCAGAACTTCCAATGCTCGTAACTCCTGTCAAATCTTCTGCTGTAACAGTTGTAATACTGCGGTCAACAAGCTGTTGCAATTTATTATACGTACCTGTAACTTTTCCGTCAGCAGTATATGCTGTTTTACCGAGAAGAATATCAGCAGCCGTTGCTGTTGCGTCAGATGTATCGACTCCTGCTTTTAATGGAAGTGTTTTAGTTTTTAGTAAAGTCATGTAAAATCACCTCACCATTAATACTCAATAGCTTCTACTTCTACCTCACCGGTTCCTTTTACATAAATAGTATCTACGAAATAAATACCATTCAGTGTATAGCCCGCATTAATGAAGCATATTTCTCCCATGTCTGGAAGAATTTTAATAGACTCATTTTCTTCATCATTGTCTTCAAAAGAAACATATATTTCAGCTTCTGAGAAATTTTTTACGAAGAATGACTTTGATCTTACATCAAATGTAAATGGTTCCCAGTTTCCTGTTAGTGTTTTTCTTATTACTTTTTGTTTTATAGTAGGTTGTGTTGACATTTGTTGTTATGTTTCCTTTCCTTTAATATGTAAACAGCATTCTTGCTCTCAATGGTTTTGCAGCAATATCGTTGTAGCGTTGAATTGTATGAGTTCCGAGACTACTATTATAGACTACATCAAGGAAGAAAGAGTGGAAAGTGTCAGTGGTTTCTTGGAATGTAACTATCTCTGAACGTGTATCACCCGCATACTCAAATTCAACAAGGCATATCCCCCCGACATTTGTAAAGGTGATTGTGCGGTCATTATCACTACTACTGCCATCAACGTGGACTGAATCTACCCAAAAATAGTCTGTGAAGTATGACGGAGAATGAATACTGCCGTCTCTGTGAACCCAGAACGGGTACGAGGTGGATTGGGAAGCTTTACTTTGATTTATCAGCACCAGTTCTGGATAATTTATTCCATCACTTGAGCCACCAAGAGACCACTCATATACTGTTCCACTGTTTGGGTTATCGGGTGTGTCGTCGTAAATTACTGTAAAATCAGAAGCATAAATGCTACCGGTTGAAGATACCTTTTCTGCATCTATATTTAATGTTTTTGATTCGGGTCCGGATGATACTGGACACCCTATTTTAGGGGTGGTGTTACCGAAAGTGATTTCACCGTTTTTTATTGTTATGTTCTGCCCCTGACCGACTACCCCGGGAATATATATTGTGGATCCGTTTGCACCGGTCAGACTTGTAAAGTAGATATTTGGATAATTTGTAGAACCTGAAGTATTACTACCGATTTGTCTAACCTTTAGAATACCGTTAGTAGAATCAGTTGCTGTAATATTTCCAGCGGTATCAATGTTTCCAGTGGTAGTAATGTTTCCAACGGTATCAATGTTTCCATTGTAGCCATTTAGCGAGATAGTGGGGGATTCTACCTCTGTATCTGTTCCCTCGTACAGTTTTATGCTACCCTGGTCCACTACTTGAATTGTGTCTGTATATCCAAAATCTTGATTACCCAAAAATGTAGCAGTTTTTGAAAAAGTGGAAAATCCTTGTATTGCAGCATTCCCTTTTAGGTAGGAATCTCCATAAACATGAAGTTTATCAAGACTTTCACCAATGTTGAAATATTGGTCTGAATCGGCTTTGAAGTAAAATCTTCCCTCATTAGGACTAACCGATGTATTTGTTACAAATATAATACTGCCTATATCTGCTTTATTTCCGTCTGTGATTGAAGGTGGAGTGGATGATGTGTTAAGCGAACCAGTACGGAATTTTATCTGCGTATTGTCATATACATTTGGCATACTGTGCACCTCCTATTAAGACCATGTTCCCCAATAAGGAAATATGTTTTCTTCTTTTACATTAACTGAAATAGTACATTTTTTGTTATCCACTGTAACTGATGCTGTGTCTGTATCCTTACCCTCGTAGTAGACTTTTTCTATCTCGTTATTCAGTTTTCCATATAAGTAATCCATTTGTTTAGTCCTCTATGTAAAACTTTCTTTTTGGAATGATTGTGTCAATTATCTCTTCTCCACTATCATTCAGTCTTCTTAATTTAACTATATAATAATAGAGACCGTTTTCAAGGTGCTCAGTATCTTTAGTGTTAAAAGTAACTACCAAGTCCCCATGCTCGTTGATCTCTCTGTTATCTTTGTCATAAACCTTCCTTACAATCGCTGTTTCAAAAGGTTGACCAGGTTCACATATCCCAAGATACACGATATCATCGTCTTGTAAAGTATATCTTACGGGCGATATTTCTGTGCCTGCATTGATGAATAGAGGGATAGAAATATTGTCACCCCTTGATAGAGTTACTATCCCATCTTTTGAAATACTAAACATTTCTATCCCCTCTCTGTTAATAACTAGTACGAATAAGAAATTTATAATCTCCTACGGACAAACCACTTACCGAGTAGCAAAAATATGATTCTTCATCATATGAAAGAAGTCCTTGCTCTGTAATGCTTACTGGAATATTTCCTTCCAGATAAACCACACTGGCAATCGGTTTCCGGATGCAAATCCACAGTGTTTTTTCAGAATCATCGTTGGATACCTGTGCAAGTGCCTCTCGTCCAGCAAACCCTATCTGACTTAATGACAAGAACTCATTGTAATCATGCTCTGTAAGACCTGATATGTCCGAAGCGAATGAGAATCCTACTCGAAGTACCTCATATTCCTGTGATAACTCTACCCATTGACCTTTCGATCTACCAAAAACAGCATTTGGAATATCAACATCTTTTACATAATCTTTGAATAGGGAAGGAGATACTTCCGGTGTTACTGTTAGACTTGTTTTTACTTCTGAAAAATTAAACATTTCTTTCTCCTTCCTTATTTCACCAAGACAACACATTCGTCTGGCTTAAAGATTGTTTGTTTGATCGTTATTTCTTTCTTACTGTTAGAATCATTTTCATCATAAAGAGGATTGTCAAGTGTTCCTACAATAGAAAGGTCAATAAAGTATCTTCCTTTTGCCATTGCTTTTGAAAGGTCATCATAAATGAAGATTGCAACATTTACTGTTCCATCTTCATTGCAATGATAAACAGGATTGGCAGTATAGATACATTCATATCTGAAATTGTAGATATGGAAATGTAATTCTTGCTTGCCATTACTCATATATGTTGCGATTGATTCTCTATAAGCAGAACTGTCATAAGTAACATCTCCGCTCAAAGTAAAATTCAGTACAACATTATCACCATACATCCAAGAATAACCAATCAACTCACCCTTTGCATTATACTCTTCAAGAGGTTTTACAGGCGGATAAGTGCCAAGTTGAGGTGGCTTCTTATTGATATTATTTGGAATGTAAGTGCTTGGAGTTGCATTAAAATTTGTAAACATATCCATTATATTATACAAACTCCTTATCTATTTTTTCTTTGCCTACATCAATTTCTTCATAAGTTGGATTTAATTGAATTAGTAGACCTTCAAGTGTTCCGACATTTGCAGTTTCATCTGCAATGGTATTTTTCAAAGGTTCAAGGTATTCATCAAACCCTTCAAAATCAAATGTAGCCAGAGCACTGTTATATTGGTCAATTAAATTCCATTGCTGTTGGATTAGATCATGCAATACGGATGAAAGACCGCGAACTCTATCTTCTTCTGTTGGCTCTGTTTGTTTTACTTCCATTTCTTCCATATCTTCCTTTAATGATTCATCTTTCCTGTCCCAATAAGAAAGTGCAACTGCATATCTTTGTTTTCTGTCTGGATATTCATCTTTTGTTACAGACATAAATCTGCTAATAAAATCTTTTTTAGATTCACCCTTATTAGGATATACTTCTGTAATGACACTTTCTTGGAGCGATTCATTAGACTGTTTTGGAATATCTCCGTCTGTGCAGTGGATTGTGTAGTTGCCGGTATCGTAGTTCCAATACGACCCACTTCTGATCGTGTTCCATTGATCAATTGTGCCTTGATAGGTGATGCTCATAAGCCCTGTACAATAGTAGAACGCCAGACCGCCAATGATCATAATGCTATCCGGGATCGTTACGCTCGTAAGCTCTGTACAAACGGCGAATGCAGAAACTCCAATGCTCGTGACACTATCCGGGATTGTGACGTTTGTAAGCCCTGTACAACCGGGGAACGCACGCTCTCCAATGCTCGTGACGCCATCCGGAATCACCAAATCGGTTACCAATTCCCCATTGAGATAGAGATTATGTGCATAATACAATGGGTTTGCAGAGGAGTTTCCAAACGAAATGCCGCACCATGCCGCAAGATCGGTAATATAAACGCTCGTAAGCCCTGTACAACCGGAGAACGCATCATATCCAATGCTAACAACACTGCTTGGGATTGTGATGCTCTCAAGCCCTGTGCAACCAGAGAATGCACCTTGACTTATTGCTGTGACGCTGTCCGGGATTTCAGCATTTTTTACATCCTTACTACACTTAATTAAAACATTATCTTTAATATAAAGACCATTGGTGTATGAAATTGGCTTATATACACCCTTTATTTCAACCCCGTCAGGAATATAGTCTACCTCTTTATCTGTCTCGTCAAAGATTTCGTAATTCTTTCTATTTTCAGGATCGCTTGCGAGTGCGTATTTACGGTTATCTTTCTTGCTAATGAAAAAGTAAAACTCTATTCCTTTGTCTGTGTATTGTTTCCAATACTTATTTTCATTTTCGTCTTGAATCCAACCGGATTCTTTACCGGTGATGCACCATTTTGTGTTAGAACCGTACTTTTTAGCCGCTTCAAATGTGTTTATCTTATAAACTTTGTAATAATCGTTTTCAGCAACTAAATCAGCACCCTTTTTGGCTTCTTTATCTATTTGGGAGCGTGTCGGTGTTTCTTCGAGGGCATCCAATGCTTTTGTAAGCTCTTCCGGCTCTTTCTTTATCCAATAGTAGAGGTCTTTTTCCGCTCCCTTAAGACGGTCTTTTAATTTTAAGAATCTGTTTGCTTCTTCTTCACCAACATGAGCAATTAGTTTGTCTGTATCTGCTTTTGCTTCTGTTAGTAAATCTTCTTGAAGTAATTTTTTTATTTTCAAGGTTGTCTTCTCCTTGTCAATCTTATGTGAATATGAACAGATAGGTTTCCACCCAATTTATGCTGAATGGAAACCTATATTTAGAATAATTCTTATTCTTTATTTAAGCAATCCCCAAGGATCGTCTTTAGTTCTTTTTCCTTCGTCTTTTGAAATATCTACAATGGTGTAATGATCTTTCCAAGTCTTATCTTTTCCATTGTCAGAAATAAAAGTTTCTGCTTCTTCTTCTGTTTCAAAAGTTGCTGCTCTATCAAAAGAACCTACATTATAATCTTTTGAAACATATTTTCCGTTTTCGTGCTTTACAGCATACTTACCTTTTTTAGCTTCTTCTTTGAGAGATTCTTCTTGAAAATCCTTGAAAATATGTCTGTAATAGGGTTCTCTTTTAAAGTTTGAAATCAATTCTTTAATAGAGGGAAATAGATCAATAGTCCATTCCTTGAACCATTTATCTGGGTCTTGAGAAGCTCTTTCAAATTCGGACTTACCCATTAAAGCATATTTATTCTTGTACTTTGCAACAACCCAATTACCAGGCACCTTGACATTTGTTGCTTTCAAAACTGACTTTTCATCAGATTCTTTGAGAGATTCATTGGTGTCATCTTCGTCCTCATCATCGTCTTCGTGACCTTCAAAGTGCTTACTATCAAAGTCATTCATACGACAGATAAATTCAAGGTACTCTCCAAGTTCATCTGTACCCATGGCTTGAACGATCTGCTTGTTTACATCGTCTTCACCCCATGCTTCACACAATTCTTCATACAGATCCATTTCTTCACCGGGCTTTACTTGCCACCCATAGTTATCTTCTGTGAGTTTCTTTGATTCAGTTACTTTATCTTTCTTGTTAGGAGTGACCAAGAAGATAAGGTTTCCTTTTTCACCGACAACTTCATATCCTTTATTCACTAATTCTCTAAGCTTTTTAAGATATCCCTTTTGTGATTTGTCAATGGTTTCCTTTTTATAGTAACCCTTGTTTTCTCCGCTCCCGCCACGCTTGTTGGCAACAGGTCTGCCAGTTTCGTCGTAAGTAACTCTTACATCTTTCAGAGGAGCTGGTTTATTAGGGACAGTGATTACAAGAACATCTGCATCCTTATCTTTTCTTTGAGAATAAGTAACACCCTCATCTGCATATCTACTAATAATGCTAATAGCAGGATCAAATGTAGTAATATATCTTGTTCTTTTTGCTTTTGCTTGTGATGCCTTTTCTGGATCAACAGTAATAGTAATGATGTTTTCATCAGAACCACCAACAGAACCAATTTGATTTACTGCATATCCAACACCACTGTTGCTAGAGAACTTTCCCCAAATATCATACTTGTCACCGTCAGCAGTCAACTGCGCGTAGATTTCATCAAAGAGGTCGTGATAAGTTTTACTGTCTGATGCTTTTCTTCTTGTCGGAGCGGTAATCTCTATATAATCATCTTTGATTTCTACGCTTGCTTCTGGATATTTTTTAGCCATTGAAACAGCAGTCTTTTTGTCTTCTTCATCATCAATATAGAATTTCACAATACCGACAGTTTCATCTCTATTGTATGAAGTCTTTCTTTGATAATCTGGAAATTCGTGAGCGATTTCCCTGTACACATCAGTAAACTCATCTACATACTCTTCTGTGTCTTCTTCAAGAGATTCAGACATATGTAATTTCTTCTTCGTAATGGATTTTACTTCTTTGTTTAATTTTTCGGTATCTTTAACAAAGTCTTCTGCTTCCTTGTCAAGTTCTTTGTTCACTTTGTCAGATTGCTCTTTGTGTGCTTCAGTTGCTTCAATAGTTTTCATAACATCTGGTGTAACAGTGCTATAAATTTCTTCTGCAAGTGTTTTACCTTTGCTTATTTTCATTTGTAATCAAATCCCCTTTATATCAACTTCATCATCTTCCGCAGAACCATAAACAGTATCATCTACTTTATTCGTTCCATCATTAACAGAAACATTTACAGATACGCTTGACTCATCAAGTTTCTTTTCTTCTTCGACAGGTTCTTCTGGTGTGTCTACTAACTCAATGTCAACACCATCAGGAAGATCGTCTTCACAAGAGCAGTTTTTCTTGTCACCAAGTTTTACAACTCCATCAAGCATTTCATCAGGTGTCTTTTCAAGAACATAGTCAACAATATCATCATCGTCAATAGAACCGTTTTCTAATGACTTTCTGATTTTTCTTTCGTTCTCTCTGTCTTCTTTAGTAGGCTTTCTAACAGGCTCTCTATCAATATTTACAAGTCTTCTTTGAATATTTCTTCTGCGAACAGGATTTACAGAATCATCCGTAGGATATTCGTCGTCAATAGAATCGGTAGGATATTCATCATCTGTAATTTCTTCCCCATACCAAGAAATGTCATCATCTACATGATATGACTCTCCGAGGTCACTATCAAAATACTCTTTTGATCTTTCCTTGTCAAGTTTTCTCCGCTCCTGCGCTAATGACCATGCACTTTCACCACATTTCGAGCAATATTGATCTCCATCCTCTGTGTACTCTAATCTCTTTCCACAAATAGGACAATAAGTCATATCACCGCCGTAAATACCTGCAAGTTCAAAATCATCATATTCATCATCCCATGATTCATTGACTTTTTGTTTCGACTCAACAACAGCATTCTCTATTTCTCCAATGCTTTCTTCTTCGCCTTTTTCAAGTTGACCTTGTGCTTCAACTTCACCAGATTTAATCTTTACAGTGTCGGAAGAAAGAGTTTCAAGTGCTTTCTGAAGTTGTCCTACATGAACGTTTTCTTCCTCAACAATGTCTTGAATGACAGGAATAATATCTTTATACTTATCACCAGATTCATTAGAAAGAATGGTAATGATATTGTTATAAAGAGAAATCGTCTTCCACTCATCCTCAATCGCTGTAATGATGTTATCAGCAACGAAGTTTTCTTCACCATTTTCAGGAGTTAAACTTTCTTTCAAGTTATTTTCAAATCTCCTCTCCACCTCAGCAGCTACCCTATCAAAGACTTGATTGTCGAGGTTTTTACCTAGGAGCGAACCAATGTCACTATTATTCGATAGAGCGTTTCTTACCTTACCAAATGTTACTTCTTTGTCAATATCTTCTACTTGGTAATCATCCGGGTAGGTCTTTTTGTACCAAGAGTAAATCGTTTCGTCCGCACGGTTCTTGCTTTCTTCAAGGGATTCTCCCCACTTCGCTCCACGCTTTTTATTTGCAAACATTGCCTTTCTCTGTGCGTCTGCTTCTTTCTTTGTTTTGAAAGTACCGTGAGTACCTTCTTTACCTTTATTAGTCCATTTACCAGACTTTGTTTTTACAGTGTCTTCTTTAACAGATTTATTGATGGACTCCTCAATTATTTCACCAGTTTTATTGTTAAACTTGTATGTTTCTCCATCAATTTTTACTAAATCTACATCAGCAGCCATGCCAATCCACTCATACTTACGTGGCGATCTTCTGAATTTTTTATTATAAGATGCAAGGTACTTCTTCATTTCTTGTGGAACGAATGGTTTTCTGCCATACTCCACTATCTTTATATCATCATACAAGGATGAGTCTACTTCTTTTGCATATTCTTCGGCATCTTCTTTTGAATTATCGTTGTTCAAGGAAGAAAATCTCTTGATAGTTTTATAGGTATTATCACTTAAATCCCTACCATAAACAGAATATCCAAAATCTTCTTTGAGAGAATCTTTTGTTAATGTGGATTCGTCAGAAGCGTTGTCTACAAAATCTAAATTGTTTGGATGTGCCAGAAATGAATTATCTTTGAATCCCATAAAATCTCTGGTGTCATCTGCTTCAATATCAAACACCTCTAAAGTACCCTGCCACCCTTTGTCTTTAATGATGCCGGTTCTTCCAATGTTTCTCTCACCGCCAGATGTCCATCCGTCATTGTTTACATATTTTACTCTATCCCCTTTAATAAAAACCCTATATGGTTTCCTCTGACTAAGTGGTGCACTCTCTGATACATTCTTTCTTCTCTCTTTAATCTTATCAAGAAGATGATCCTTTGTCAGTGGTTTTGCTTTCTTTAAGAAGACAAGATTTTTATCATCATTATACATATTGTGTATAATTTCATCAAAAGACGCAACATCAAAACCAGATTCACCTACTGTTGATTTGTCATATCCCCAAGCATTTCTTCCACCGTTAGAAATGAAAATGGGTTCTCCGGCATCATAAAGTTTTCTTGCCTCTTCTTTATCTATTTTGCGAAGGTCTTCTTTTATATTTCTATTTCTCATCATTTTTGAATTTCCTCTACTTAATACTTCCTCTATCAGTTTTTCTTTCAACTCTATTCCTTCTTCATCTTGCTTTATGTTAAGAAGATTTAATGAAATATTCGTTTTAGACGGATTTACTATTTCTTTGTACTTCAAACTCTTAAACACATCAATGGCATTTGCATTTATAAGTTCTTTTACATATTCGTCATTATTCATATTCATTTCACTACTTTTGAACTTTTTGTGAATTGAACTATTCCAGTTTTTCTTACTAATATAATTTGGAAGAAGAATTATGTTTCTAACTCTGTTGTCTTCGTGAACACCATTTTTGTGATGAATAATAAATTCGGTACTATCTGGATAATATTTACAGTATAAACCTAATAGGTCACAAATAAACTGCCGAAGAGATGTTTCCCCTCTATATTTAGATTCGTTAAGAAACATCTCTTCCTGTTCCAATAAATATTCTGTATTATTTTGCAAGGTTGTACTCTTTGTAAAGTTGCTTCTTTTCTGCATAGTCTATTAAATGATATTTATATTGTGTGTCTATAAAAGCTTTAATATAGTCAATATTTGTCACATTTTTCAAGTGTGTTCTTATTTCATTGACCATATTATCAGAATCTAAATTGGTATAAATTTTTGTGTCTTCTTTGAGAGATGGTTTTACAGCAAATGTCCAATGTGAAGTATTCACTCCATCAAGCCCATCCCCATCATCCGAGGTCACAAACTCATGGTCTGGGTCTTCCGCGACACCAACTTCATAAATTCTATATCCTTCTTGATTAGGCTTTCTATTGATGCTTACAACAGTACCTTTTTTGAAAGAATCACCGATTCTTGGAAATTCATTTATACTGATTATTTGTGCATTTCCAATAAATTTAAGGTCATCTGTTTCCTCTTTCAAGGCACCTTTTTCCATCTTATTAAGCCTATCATAATAATCAGGAATTTCAAAGAGGTGGTCAAGAGCAATTCTTTCTGCTTTCTTTTCATCATCAGTATGCTCTTTCTCTACTTTAATACCTTTTTGAAGTTGTGCTTTAATATCTTCTACTGATACATTATGCTTTTTAGCAATATCTTCAACAGACATATTATTGGAGATTCCTTCTTTCATAGAATCAGTAACTACACCTTTTCTGGTCTTATTTCTTAAAGAACGATAATCAGAAGGGACTTCTGTATAGCCAGCATCCTTGATTAAGTCAACAATGTCCTCATACTCTTGACGATTCTTTAATTCAATATCCGCTCTACCCATAGAGAATTCACCACGTTCAAATGTCTTATCTCTATTGTTAATGCGAAGTTCTTGAATAGTATAATTATAAGGATTTCTTACAATCATATTTTGAATGTCATGTGAACCGAGTTTGAATCCACGAGGAAATTTTGTTCTTTTTTCTTCTTTTAGAGCATCATTTATAATAGACCAATCATATCCACCTATAAGCCAACCGCCTACTTCATCAGAAACCGCATCTGAAATTTTGTCATGGAAGTATTCATCATCATCCTGTGGATCATCGGATGGAATATGATCTGTTTTGATTTCTACAACAATCTCATTTGGGAGCGATTCTTCAATTTCTTCAATCTTTTTCTCGCAGGCTTCTATATAGTCAGCGTGATTAGCAAAATCTTCTTCATTAAAATATTCTGCTACATCCTCATCTGTGATGTCCCAATCCATATTGAATACTTTTACTTTTACGGTGTCGTCTTCTATTCTATTTGCATCTTCTTCAATAGCAAACTTATCCTCTACAACATCATCGATGATATATTTTCTGTCAGAAATCTTTTCTGCTTTATCCCCATATTTTTTAAGGATTCTTTCTGTTTCTTTTCTGTTCTTTGCAATATATGGGTTTGATCCAGACTTAAATCTGAAAAGAACCCACTTATCTTCTACTGACTCACCAATAGGTTTAGGATCTCTGTGCATATAAAGAACAGCAATGGCATCATTACCATTACTCATAATCTTATAGTAATCAGTCATATGCTTCCAATCAGCATCTTCTGGAAGGAAGTGTTCAAACCACATTCCCCATCCTTCATATTCAGGATCATTCTTGAAGTCTTCAAAACTTCCTTTATAAATATCAAAAGTTCCGCGAGGAGTTCTTAATTTTTCTTGTGTGATCTTTTCGCCAACAGACTCATTCGTATCTTCACATTTATTTGCTTCATCAAGACCAATGTTGGAATCTTCTTCCTCATCTTCTAATGAATAGGAATCAAACCACTCTTGTGCGCTTTCTTCTGACTCTGATTCCCAGTCATAATATTCAGGATCTCCGTAGTCTACATCGGAAGAGAAGTAGAATCTATGCAAACCTTTTTTTGGATTCTTATACCACATATATGCATCTCTGAAACCGTCCTTGTCATAGACATCCTTGCTTGCCACATATTCCCATCCATGACTTTCAAGAGTTTCATTGTCAAAGTCATCTTCGGTCATGTCAAAATGATCTGCTGCTTCTTCCTCACCGGGAATATCAAAATCTTCATTTAATATATATTTCTCTTTACTCATTTTATACCTCAATCAGTTTGTTTGATAAGCATAGTATTCAATGTAGCCATCTTCGTCTGCAAGTTCATGCTCCGCTCCATCATAACCTGCAAGGAAGTGACCGCGACCATCCCATTTGATACATTCATCTACGATCTTTTGAATATCATAAGAATTGGTTTCTTTAACAAGTCTTGCTACTTCTTCTTTGCCAAAATTGTCCTCAATATATCCAACATAGTCATCTACTTCATCGAAGAGTTTTTCTGCAAGTTCATCTTGAATACTACTATAAAGATCATCATTTTCCAGATCTTCACCAGTTGTTCCTTCTTCTACAATATCAAGACGAATCGCTTCTTCTGCCATGCGATCTTTATCATAGTCAAGAGTATCATAGACATAATTTTCTATATCTTCTTTTACAATATCATAAAAGAAATCTTCATCAACAGCATTTTCATAAATCCAATCTTGAAATTCTGGGGTGAACCCTTCGATCCCAGCATCATCAATAAAAGATTCAATATAATCTTTTGTAGCTTCGTCTGCTTCTGCTTCCGTAAATACTTTATACTCTGCATCTTCGGTTTCAAAGGTATCATCGTCATACCCTTGTTTAACTTCAACTCCGAGGTATTTTTCAAGTGCTTCTTGTTTAGTCATTTTTATAAATCTCCTTTGTGATTTTTATATATTATATCACAAGTTTTTTCTTTTGTCAATAGTTTTGTAAATTTTTTCAAAACATTTTTAATCATCGTCACAGAACAAGAATTTATAAATGTCTGCTTTTGTCAGCCAACTTATACCAAAAAAGAATAAGGCAACGGCTTCAATAAGCCATGTCTTAATGTAAAAATCTGGCAATAAAAATAATAGGAATGATCCTAACATTCCAATACCGCAAACTATATAAATAATATTTCTGATTTTCTTTTTCTTTGTAGGATATCCGTCAGACTTTGTAAATAAGAACAAGGAACTGAGTGATAACAGCGCAAAGAAACATGCTGCACAAACATTGTGAATAATTCCACTAACTTCTACTGGAAGATTGAATGTACCCACTCTTACAAATAATTCTGTCTCACAAGGGAACAAACAAATACCAATGCCAAAAATACCAGAAGCAGTAAATATAATGTCATCAAGAACAGAATACCCCTTATAACAAATAAGGAGTATTCCGGCTGATCCAAGAACTATCATAAATACTGCAACGGCATTGGTGTAATATGTGGAAGAAATCGAAGGTGGAAATCCACCTGTAATAAGAACAACCAACCAAGGAAGAAAAATACCAAGCCAACCAAGAGTTGCTCTAAGTCTTTTTGTATTTACACCCATAATAGTTACATCTTCTTTCTATTATTCTTTTCCTTTATTGGCATTATTGTACCATTTCTCATAAATATCATCATAAGAAATTCCAGTAATATCAGAAAGTTTATCAAACAGTCTTTCTCTTATAATAGAATCCTTAACACCGATGACTTCATACACATCCGCTCCGTCATTGATTGCTTTCAGAAGATCATCAAAGGTTGCTTCTTCATTGATTTCATATCCGGCTTCATCGTTGGGAAAAGCATCAACATACCAAGTTCTTAATTTGATTGTTGTTGGAGCGGTTTGTTCCTGCTCATCTGCCTCAACCTCAATTTCATCTGCCTCATTCAGAGATTCATCTACATCATCTTTTTCATAGATAACTTCTCTTTCGGTATCAAAACTGTCAATGTCGAAGTCTCCGTTGGAATCATAGTAGTATTTTGCTTTCTCTACATAAGAACCAACACCGTGCTCTTTACACTCTTTCACAGCTTCTTCTTCTGTGTCATATTCATCTACAAGGTCGCTATCTTCATCATAGACAATATATTGAGTATCAAAGTTTTCACCTTGTACTGCTTTATCTACATACTTGATGATTCTTTCGTCTGTAACTTCTGCATCGATAGCAGCAACAAAGTTTGCATTATCGATATAGAAATAATTGTAATCAGTTCTCTTTGCATTCTTCAAAGAATCTTCAACAGAGCAAATTGAACCGTCCCAAGTAGTATGTGACCAACCGCCACCATAGATAAAATCAATAGATCCACCATTAAGATCATCAATAACAATTTCTGTAAGTGCATCCAGATCTTTTACAAGTTTATCTGCACTGATATCATAATAGTTATTATATGTAAGAAGTGCTTTCTTAACAACAAAGTCAACATCTTCAATTTCTTCTGTACTATACATATAAGAAGATGCTCTTAATGAACCTGCCTTACCTCTCATGTCGCAATCACAAAGAATAAGAGGATCTCCGAGATAATCTTTTCCGACAACCTCTGCTTTTGTAACTTTACCTTCTACATAAATATCTTTTGATGTAATTTTATATCCTGCTCCTGCACCCATCTTTTATATACCTCCAAGTAATAATCAATCTTATTCTTCCTCTGCAAAGATGTCAAATAATTCATCAGGAATATCAAGTTGATTGTAGTCGTCTTCCATTGCATCTACAATCTCATCTGCATAATCTCTACAATCCATTGCAAGTCCGATTGTATCTCTGGATTCCAGATTTCCGTAAGCATTGAAGTGAATATAATCATCTCCCCAATTTCTAATATCTCCGAAGAATGTTGCTCTTGCTGCTTCATAGGGATCAGTAAAATAAACATGGAAGAATTCTTCATCAAAAGGTTGATAGTCAAGATTATCTAAATTTCCATTGTAAGAATTGATCTCTTGAACTAACGAGATAATGTCTTCATCATCCATATTCTTGATAAATTCGATTGCTTTTTCCTTATTCATTTTTTCTGTTTTCCTTCCTAATTAAAATTGAATTGTTAATTGTTCTTCTACAATATTTGATACAATCTTTTTTGATTTCTTTGTTGTTTGTTTTTCTGTTACTCCGAAATCATTTATTCCTTCATCGTCAATATCTATTTGATAATCTTTTAATTTCATATCTTTTGATATTTTCTGTATTAACAGGAATCTTGCTTGTTCTTTTGTGTATGCTTCTACTTGATAATAATGATATGTTTTCTTTATTGGTTTGTAGAAGTATGTTTCTCTTATGTATCCAGAGTATGAATATTTATGCTTCATCTTTTTCCTATCTGCATAGAAAAACAATTCATATAATTTTAGCAGATTAAATTTATTCTTATTTTAATAAATTTAATTTTTCCTTTCTGAATTATAGTAGTTCTTTTCTAACGGCACTAAAACTATAATGTTATCATAGTCATATTTTAATAATTGATAATTACCTTCTCTCATTCTATCTACATATTTATAGACAGAATTCATTATAGCCGTTCCGGGATATTGAAACAGTACAAGAGATACTTCTTTTGGTCTTTCTTCTAAAAACTCTATCTTTCTCCGCAACAGTTCCTTTCTCATTACTTCTTGTAATGAATAGTTTGCTATGAAGATAATTTCTCTTTTTAGCATACAATGTCTGAAAATGGATCGTGAATCATTATCCCTTGTAACATAAACTTTTACTCTCATATCTTTTTCCTTTCTGAAAGATCTTTCTCACTCAATACTACTTGATACTATTTCATCGAGTCACTTGACAAAATAATATCTATCCGCACATTCTTTTATATCTCTTACCCCATCGCATCTTCCCTTTTTATAATGGTAGCATTCTTCACATGGTTTTCCTTCTTTATATCTGTTCTGGCAAACTACCAGTGCTCTCAAGAATTCTGGTAAGGATAAATTTTCCCAATACTCTTTATCAATCATTTCCTGTTCTCCTTTTGTAGCGTATCCTGTATATTATTTCCGACCAATTCTTGGATCATTTTTATTTGTGAACATTTCTTCACTTTTTGTTCACATTATGTTCACATTTATACTTATCATTTTTTGTATATATTGCACAAATTGAACTTTGCAAAAATGAAATTAAGCATTTTTTGAACTTTTCTCTATAAGTATTGTATCACCTTTTTCTAATTTTGTCAACTATGAATTTTTAGACTCATTTTTCAGATCTGTAAAAATTGATGATCTTCATAGATGCACCTAAAACGCTCTACAATCAATTTCTGTGAAAAAATGTATCGGTAATCGTCATTTTCTGTAAAATCGTCTTGTAGGTGGCAAATTTTGCGTCTGTGATGTGTTGTTGATTTTCTGCCATTATTCAAGGTGTGCATATACCCATACATACGCGCATACGCGAATTCCTATTATATATCGGCAGAAAATTTTGGTATATAATATGTATCTTATTGATATTCGTAAGAATATATACATTAGACTACTTATTTATTTTTCTATTAGATTATTTATTTGTTTTATAAATTTAATAATTTTGACTATTTATTGGAGTATGAAAAAATACGGAGTATTTTTTCTTTTGTTCCTATTATATACCAACAATGATTTTGATTTTTGTAATTTCAATGGAAATTCAGCAATTCCCTTCTTATAAATTATATAATGGCTCGTTAAAAAATTATCAATTTTGTGCATTTTGACAAAAATGTGAACATTGTGTGAACATTGTGTGAATTTTTGATGAATATAAGATATTTTATGAACAAATTATGAACAAATTGTGAACGACAAAAATAAAGGGCTGTTGACTTACAACAGCCCGCTGTTCATTCTTCCTCTTTATCGTCAAATAGATCAGAATATTCTTTATTTGTATCTGTAACTGGGCGAATATTATCAACCCTTAATTCTTTTATTGTTTTCTGTGCTTGACTAAGTACTTTTATTAGATATTCCTTAATATCATCAAAAAGTTTTTCCATCATCTCATCTTGGTTTTTAATAACTTTTTGAGATACTTCATGATAGACTTGATCGTAGATTTCTTTTCTTACTTTTTCTTCAATTTCTTGCCTTTTTTCTTCTGTAATACTTCTTATCACACGATCTTCAATTTCTTTCCCAAATTCTTCTTGTGCTTTCTTTTTAGCAAGTCTTTCTACTTCTTTGAAATGTTTTTCACATTTTTCAGAAGCAATTTCAGTTGCTTTTCTTTCAATTCTTGCTGTTTCTGACTCTTCTAATTGTCTGATTCTTCTTAAAAGGTCATCTGTTCTGGGATCAGTGATGTATTCTGTCCTACATTCACAATTACAAGCCCCACAGTTACTTCCATCACAGCTCGGCATTTTCTTTTTTCTCCTTAATTTCTAATGTTTTTCTATACATATATAATAGAACTTTTCTAATGATGTCACAAGTATATTTCATGTTTTCTTCCTTGTTGTGCAGTTTACACCCGCCACCACAAATGTCTGAAACAGGACAATCTTTACATTTTTCAGGCAAAGAATAGTTATAACCAATCTTGTATGATTTTTGCTTTTTAAAAGTATCAATAATGTTATTGCAAGAGAATAGATTTCCTATCGGCTGTTCATTTATCATAGTCTGACATGGAAATAGATTACCTTCCACATCAATAGTAATGAGTTTTTCTCCTGCAGTACATCCATCATAATTTGTGTCTAACTTTATGTTGTTAAACTTAAAAGAGTGATAAATGTCAAATCCGTTATACCCGATAACATCAATTACTCTCTTCATTTTATTGCAAATTGTATCATATTCCATTTCACCGCAGAAAAAATGATCCAAGTAAATACCCCACCCAAGTTTTCTATCTGAAATCCACTTTGCCAAAATGTCTACATCATCAAAACTGTTTTTATCTACAACTGTTGAAATATCAATATTCCTTATGCCAATAGACAAAAGTTTATCGATATTCCTTTTTACAATTTCAGCAGAGCTTTCTCCATTTATAAACGGCTTTGAGTAAGAGTATCCATCCAATGAAATTCCAAAACCAATCTTGTCTTTATATTTACTGAAAAAAGATAGCATATTGTCTGTTAAAATTGTTAAATTTGTGATAATACTTATAAATCCTTTTTCACCACATTCAGATATAAATTCTTCTGCAAATGGTTTCCAATCATCGAATACAAGAGTTGGTTCCCCGCCAGCAAGTCTATAAACTACAAAATCCAATTCACCACTATTAAGCATTTTTAGAAAGGTATCATTAATTTTTTCATAAGTAGTTTTAGACATTTTGCGATCATCCCATTTTACATAGCAATATGGGCATCTAAGATTGCATTGATTTGTGGTAAAAATCCATGGGGACATGTATCTCATACTACTCAACTCACCTCGTTTTCTGCTTCTCTGCAAGGAATAAGATCATCCACAGATTTAGCATTTTTCAAAATTTCTTCCAGTCGATCTATTTTGTTAATGTGTATAGTGCTTCCTCCTACAACCATAAGACTTTCCACCTTATCTGGATTTCTACTAATGAGAATGATCGGTTTATTCAAAGCACAAGCATATCCACACTCCCAAGCAGATCCGTTTCCACTTTCATGTCTTCCGTTTGATACAGCAACAACAATATCACAAATAGTAAGTTCTGAAATATCCATCCCATATACAGCATTACCCCAATCTTTATTGGACATATTCCAAGCATTGGGAATCTTATGTTCATACGGTTTGAATACCGTGTTTCCATTCTCCTCGCAGATAGACGCTACAGCGGAGAGAAATATTTTCTTATTTTCTGCTACTTCTTTATTTGCATCCGCGAAAGATCCAGCAAGATAGATTTTCATTTTGTTTTTACCTTTCTTCTATCCTTGTAGTCCAAAATCAAACAAATCAGAGCATATACAATTATCACAGGTAAGCACAGAACAAATACAACCATTGTAAATACTGCAACAGCAATAATTTCTATAAGGTAGATAATGCAAAATAGGATAGTTTCTAAAAAATACAAAATGCCTTTCATTTTTCTTCCTCAGAGTTCAGTGCTTCTTGCAGTTCTTCCTTCAATTCTTCTATCTCTTGATCTTTCTCATAGATTTCACCTTGGAGATCGCAGATGTCTTCTTCAAGATCATCAATTTTATTCTTATAATCTTCTATCTCTTCTTCGACAAAGGTATTAATATCTTCTCTCTCCATAGAGTTTTCTAAATATTGCAATATCTTATTTGCAATATATCCATACTCTGTTTCATCACCTTCAGAAATGTGGTTTTTAGAGAATGCTTCTAACGCTTCTCTCATCGACATTCCATTATATAGGCTAAAATATTGTTTACTCATATCTTACAAACCTCCCGACGAAGAAACTCCAAAAGTTCCGAATCCCACCTTCTATAAGAATCTCCCCATTCTGTTTTAGGGTATTGAGTGGTTTTTCCATTTAATGACACTGTTGCTTCTGTAAATATTCTTTCATTTTCAATGTAAATGATAAATTTCCACTCCTCGGTTGTATTTTGGTCACTAATTTTTGCATTTACAGTTATTTTTCGTTTTCTTTTTGAAAATCTATCCTCTTCTTCTTTTTTTATTTCTCTACATAATTTTAAAAAATCTTTTATGAATTGATTTTTATTATCATATTCTCTTTTAATGCTTTCACAAATATCTATCATGTATTTTACTCCTTATAAGTTATTAGTCATATAATTCTTTTCTACCAAACAGTAAGATTGCGGTGGTCTTTTAATGGGTTTAGGAACATAGCAATCATTGTCATAGATACATGAAGACGATTCATACCCACTAACTTTGCAGGAATGACATTTTTCATCGTGGAAAAAGTCACTTAACGGTTTCGGTTTGTCATAACGCTTAAAATCAGAAATGTGCCAACAGTAAATTGTTTTGCCATTTGCATAGATATTTATATCAACCCGGTCAAGCATAGTCTCAAGTAGCAAATCATCGTCTATTCTGCACCCATCGAAATCATACCCAATCGAGAATATTTTATCGCAAGTAAATTCACCGATTACACTTCCTGTTCCATACGCTGTTCCAAGCAGGTTCTTTCTACCGGATTTCGTACAGTAAATATAGCAAGTAAACGGTGGTTTCAACCTCGGCTTTGTTTTTCTTACTTCGTAAGTTTTTAGTCCGTCCTCAATCAAAAAACACCACTGTGGTTTAATGCTTATCAGAACCGCATTGTTCATCATAGTATCTCCTTATTTCATACAAGTATTTTACAGCATCCGTATTTCTGCTGTACAAGTTGTCAAGTAGCTGTTTGTCTATTGCTGTTATGATTTTGCAAATAAGATTCTCATCATTTTTTGGTTGATTGTATTCTTCTCCAACCTGCATTTTATCGGTCTTAATAACCCCTTGTTTCATATATGATTTACAAGTCATTTCTTCTTTATTTTATGACACGAATTTCTTTGCAAACAAATTTTAGAACTTTGACGTTTGGTTAGATCGCCGATTTTAATTTTCATAGCAATTCACTCTTTCTTGACTCGCACCATTGTCTATATTCATTTCTCAACCGCTTCCCGATACTTTCGTATGCGTCATCAAACGCGCCTGTATCACCTGAACAGTATCTTTCAAGATTGTCTGCAGAAAATGCGTAGTTCATCCAGTCAGTAAGTTCTTCATCTTGTAGATTGTATGATCTTTCCAGAGTATTTACAAATAACGCTTCTTTGTCCTTATTGGTTATCCAGATACTATCTTTATTTATTGTAACACCATTCTCAATAAGATGATCTTCTGTATTGGCATTTACATCCATGCCAATATCCCACTCGGCTGGGTCTGTTTTTCCATCAAATCTACACATCATCGGAGCATTGGCATTATAAAAAGGACATAAATGACAACGTTCCTTTCCTTTGCAAATTTCTGCAATTTGCTTAATAGTCATATCACCGAATTTCATAACAATTCCCTTTCAATTTTTTCAAAATCCATCGGCGCGTTCCTCTGTTTGAGTAAGTTGATACACTCAATCAAATAAGACCGATCATGTTCAGGATACCAACAAATATCGTTATAACGTTCCATACACCACGCAGGATCAATGGTAATCGCAGAAGTAGTATATCTCGGATAATTACTGTTAAGCCAGTTTTTATTCGCTTTATACCCACGGTTTTCCATTTCACGAATAACTGCCATGTGATAAGCGAACAGCACCTCTCTGCCGTGCTTAAACACATAATCAACAGTTGCGTGCTTTCGTCCCCAACCTTTACCACGAAGAGCGCAAACTTCCCTATGTTGAGAAAGTAATCTTTGTCTGTCTAGATATGGAATTAACGATTGGTGCCATAATCTCATAAAATATTAACCTCTTCTTTTATTTTTTTCGCTAATAATTCTTTTAAAGTCATATTTTGTTCTAAACATTTGTTTTGTAGAATTTCTATTTCTGTTGGAGATAATCCTAATTGATTTAAATCTAAATGCTTCATATTATTTTCTTTTCGAGAAACAATTTCTAAATTATATAAAGCATTATTTTCTTTATTTCCATCAATATGATTGACTTCTTCTCCATCTTGCAGCGGGCGTAAAAAAGTTAATGCCATTAAAGAGTGAATTCTACATAATTTCCTATTGGCTTTTCCAGTTTCTTTTTGTAGAACAATTATTGGATAACCATTTGTATCTTTTGATGGTTGTAATATTTTACCTTGGTACTGTCCTAGAGTAGATTGAATTTTTCCTTCTTTATTAATGATATATCTATTGTTAAATCCAGGGATGTATTTCCATTCTCCACTAAGCAAATTTTCTTCTATTGTATCTTTATAAGGTTTTTTAAATTTCTCTTTAGATACATAATATTTTTCTCTAATTTGCTCAACGCCATCTTCATATTGAATAGTAACAATAGATTTTTTACCGTCTGTGTGTTGGTCTATAATAATACCTTTTTCATTATTACAATCATAAACCTCTTGTCCAATACACTCTTTTCCTCTTTTTAATTGGTTTTCCATTTTTTATCCTCCTTTTATTTTTATTTTTTCTATTATATATAAAAAATCTAACAGGACAACAAATAAAAAATGTCCAAGAAATATTTTTATTTTGCGAGTAAATGTTGACGATCCAGATATGGGATCAACGATTGATTCCAGAGCCTCATTTATTTTTATCCTCCAACTCTTTAATACGATTTTCGAGTAATTTGGTCTTGCTTTCAAGTTCATTGATCTTGCTTTCAAGTTCAGAAGAGTCTTTTATATCTGCAATAAAACCTGCAATGATCCAGATACTGATACAAATCAAGAACTCGATTGCAGATGGTTTATCAAGAGGCTCGCCAGTAAATACTGGTGCAACGATTGCACAAATAATAAATACTATCGTCATAAATTTGCATACAGTAGAATTGCCACTCATTTTAATACCACTTCCTTATATTTAGACCGAGCGTAAGAAACGCTTCCATAGCATTAGTATGCTTAATGTCTTCCTCGATGTATTTACGAACTGTTTCTTCAGTAAGATTTTTTCCCTCAAGAAGTTTGTCCACCATTGCTTGCAAAATTAGCCCTTCTTTTTCAAGACTTTCTACTTCTGCCTTATATTTATTTACTTCTCCTTCAAGAGTATGGATATACTCAGCAAGACGCTTATTTTCTTTTACAAGTTTGAGATTATCATTGTAGAAGCACTTCTCACGAGCTGTAAGTCCTTTTTTAGACACTATTAAATGATCTCCTTTATATTCCATTTACTTAGCAAATTACTTTAAAATATTTAAGAGTTTTATAATTCCAGCCTCTATTGATAGCTTCCGCTTGAGCAAGAATCAGAGCCTCCTCATAACTAAAAGCACTAGTATAAATCGATCCTGATTCAAAAGCAAATTCATAATGAGTCATTTTCATAAATCTTCATTTCCTTTCTGCCTTCTTCAATTCTTTAATCTTTCTTTCAAGTTCCTCGACACGATCCTCGAATGAACTTGCAATCATTGCTGCAACTCCTCCAAGGACTGTTGCAATTACCGAGAGAACGATACCCAAAACACCGTGTTCGTGAAGCACACATTCCCAAGATAACGCATAAATAACCGCTGCGATAAAGAAAAGCACTACAGATTTCATTTTATCTCTCCTTATTTCTTCAAGAGTTTTTGTCATTCTTCTGCTCTTCAGTCCTTGGGTAGCACACTCTGTCTTCCCATCCATCTTTCGACAGAACCCGATATCTTAATTCCCATCTCTGTTCTTTCATTTTTTCTTTCTTCCTTTCCTTAGCATAACAATCAATTGAGCTATTGACATAACGAGAATGAGGAAGGAAAAATTTCCCCTCTCCACCATCTCTTTTAGAATCATGCGAAAGAACTCAGTCACTACTTTCTACTTCCTTACTTCTTCATAAACCAGTCTTTTGATGTGTGATCCATGATCTTACTTTCAAATGCATCATAGACTGCCTTGCTTATGTACTGCCAATACCCTTCATCGTATACTGTGATATAAATATTGTCAGTGCCGTCATATATACGCTCTCTCACGCCAAAATATTTCAACCCATCTTTGAAAACACGAGGATCATTCAGAAACTTTTCCGTAGGTTCACTCGGATCCACATGGATGAAACTGTATGTGGTAAGAAATTTATCCTCGTTATAACTTTTATGAAAATTAGGATCGTAAGCTTCCATGATATATACTCCTATCAATAAAGAATTCCTTTAATAGAGTTTCTCAGTTCCTCAACATCCTCACTGGTCATGTTAGTTTCGTAGTGACCGTTAGGAAGATAATTCAAGGTGCCTTCCACATCTAACTGACTACGAAGATCCTCGTATTCAGAAGGTGCGGTATCTCTGAAATCATATGGATGATTTTCCATTTTGGAGTCCCAGTCGATAAACTGACTGGAATACTGAGTAGCAGGTTCTCCTGTCTTCATGTAGACCTTAACACCATCTGTAACGATGAGCTTGTAGCACTTCTTCATCTGTTCAGGTGTAAAGACCTTATCTCGAATCTCATAAGAGTAGCACTGCCAGTACTCTCCATCCCATGTAGCTCCGAATGCATGAGCGTATCCTCCAGACCATCCACCGCAGAATACCCAGATCTCTTGACCATTCTCAATAGCCTTATCGAAGTCTTCTTCTTTGATAAGAACGACTCGACCGTTCTCAAATACCTCAGGAATGTACTTACTCATTTTTCTTTCTCCTTCTTACACTTATTTGTATTGTTCAAACTTTGTGATAACAGAAAACACGAGAACAGGTTCCCCGTCAATAATTTCAATATTGACATAATGTACTTCTGCTTCGGTTTCGCGTGAGAATTGATATCCAATCAGATCACTTACTTTACCGAAGAATTTCTCTTTGCCATTCTGCTTTTGACTAAGATCATAATCGTTGTCATAGTCAACGATCTTAACCTTTGATTTCGGATTGGTGGCATAAAGGATAGTCTGTACTGCTACTGCATTTGCGATTCTTTTCATTTTCTTTTCCCCTTTTCTTTTTTTGGTTTTCAGAGGTCTCCTTCCTCGATTACAATAATATTATAACATATTTTACCCGATTTGTCAACTATAAAAAAAGAAAAAGGGTGAGAAAAATATTCTCACCCTTTTGTAAAGCACTCTCTGATGTCAAGCCATTTGTCTGTAAGGATATTTCCAATAATATGGATCGTGGCGTTCCTGCTTTCTTTCTTAACCCGAATGTATTTACCGACAAGATCATCCCAATCGGAAACTCCAACCAAATCCATGATACGCATCATAGCAACAAGACCGTTACCATTACTTTCAAAGGTATCTTTATCCGCGCCGACATAACCATGCCCGATACACCATCCACCAAGTCCTTGACATGATCCACCATAGTCAAGAAATATCCAGAAAGTCAAGCATCCATGGTCTGCCATCGATATTTTAACACTTGTTATTTTTGCGTTCTCAATAATGTAAGTGTCTTCCATTTCCATCACCTTTCCATTACCGTGTATCCAAAAGGAACTTTTCCGTCAACAATACTCTCCCAATGCTTTAAAACATCCGGGTGAACATACTCCTTTGTATTAAGAAGTTCTTTTGCTTTTTTCTGGAGATTACTCCATGTATTGCTGGAAATTACTTTTTCAAAGTCGTGTTCATATTGTGGGTAAAGCATTTTTTCATAGTTTACAAGTCTTGCCCCCACTTCAAATTTATTTTGTTCCCAACCCTGTATGAAATCCCACTTGACAAGCGATCCCTGAAATCCTGTGATGCCACCCTGCGAACTGCGTTCAACTGCCCAAGCAGCCCCACAGGCAGCCGCAGCGATTGCCCTGACGATAGTTCCATAGTCGTGAGTATAATCATTGATTAAATGATTAATGAACGCACCTATTGTTTCCGGCGTTTGCTTTCCTGCTTCTTCAAGCCATTCATCTCGAAGTTTCAGTTCCATTTCTTGTTCTTTTTCTGTTGCTTCAATATTAGCCATTACTACACTCCTTTACATACTTACTGTACGATTTTTACATTATCGCCGTCGAAAGAATCATATAGTTTTATGGTATGGTTTTTTAGATAATCCCATATTACCGTCCATTCATTTATGTCCTTCAATAACTTCTTAATGAGGTATTCATTTGGTTTATCTGGAAGCTCTGTTTTTTCTCCTGCCACTTGAAGACGGTTTTCATACTCTCTTATCATCTCCATGAATTCATTTGTCGGTGTTGTTTCATCTTTCAGATATTTTCCATTACGAATATCCATGAGAAGGTCATGATCTTTTTCTCTGTAGGTAATAATTTCTCCCTTTTCGAGAATATCGAAAGCCATCAAATACAGACGGACAAGATGCATCATGTGTTTTGCCAGTTTTCCGTGCTCTATTGCGTGATCGTTTCGGAAACTTCTTTTATAATCAGAGTGAACATCCAAAACAACCTGCGATAATTTTACAAAACTTTCCAGACCGAGATTCCCATTCAGTTCAAAATGGGTTTCACCGCCTTGATTTTCTACTCTGACCTCATCTTTGATATATCCATCTCTACGGAGAGCAATTACTGCCTTCTGAACGGATCTTGTTTCATTATTGAGGGATTCATCCAACTCCCGACCGCTTTTGTTGCACAGTCTGTTTAACTGCGCCCTTGCATATCCACCGAAAGACCCAATGGCTCTCTTTGACAAGAACAAATGTTTGTTGTTCAAGAGAATTTGCCCCTCTTCGGATATTTTAATATATTGATCCTTACGAAGACCAAGCATTTCGATTGTGTTTGGATTACAAGACATAAGAAGTTTGATGATCTTGTCAAGAGAGTAGATCACCGTATCAGTTTCAGTATTGACAGACTGTTCCCAATCTCTACCTGTCAAGATATCGAATGAATCTCTTATCGCAATACCGCGAATATCAATATCAGATCCTTCAACATTCGTCCCATAGGCATGACTTCCACCCAATCCAAGAAGAATGATGTTGTCTCCAAGAATGGGGTTAGTTTTCAGGAAATCATATTCTTTTGAGTCAATAAGTTTTTTGAAATCAACCATTTTTTGTTTCGTCGTCGTATCCAATGCGGGAATCGATGGTTTTTAAAATTTCATTTGCTTCTCTGGCAACTGATACACATTGATTTACAATATCGTGGATGCATTTTGGTTCAACCATTTCTTCTCTTTGTTCAATTTCATCTCCAAAAAGTTTGGCACGGATCAATTCAGCAGAATATTGAATATGAAGCAAACAAGAAAGAAGAATACTTGCATCACATTCAAGAGGGAGCATTTTTACATCACAGATGTCTTCCTCGTTATCTTCTGTAATGCTGTTTCCAGCATATTCACATGAATTAAGATTTTTTGTTGATTGCATATCTTCGTTACGGTAATTCGTTACATGTCCATAAATCATTTATTAACATCCTCCTCGACTACAAAATATTTGATTTTGTTATAGATATCCTCTTTGCAGACACAGTACAGTTCTTCAAATTCTGTTGCATGAGCAACACCGAGGAACGATTTTGCGTCTACTCTCTTGTTACGATTATCCTCGATGTAAACAGGTGTTTTCACATCTGCAACAGCAAGAATGAAGTGACCGATGTCACTTACTGTATCAATTCTGATTCTTACTCTCATTCTTTTTCATCCTCTTTCCCATCTTCCTTGATCGCGTCCATTGCGGCACTATATGCTATTTGATAGAACCAAGCAACGATCCACCAGTAAATCTTCTCTAATACAAGAAGACTGATATAGATCCATGAAGGTGAAATCACCAACCCCCAAGACCAGTTAATGAATCCAACCATCCGTAATGCTACAAAAAGTGTCGTCAACAAAATAGACAATACTCCGAAATAATGTGGATATTTTAAGGTCATTCTTCAAGTTCCCCCTTAACAGAAATTTCATAGCGATGGCTATATCTACTCGGATAAACATTGATAGTTAATTTAACATTTGGATCATCTATGTAACCTAAAAGTTCATCTACCACAAAATAGATCTCATTGCAGACTTGTGTGTTGGCAATAGCGTAATTATTACCACTTTTTACCAAACCCGATTTCGGTACCTTTACATAGTGAACAATTTCAAATTCTTTCATAATCGCTTTTCCTTATTCAAAATATTATTTAGTTCTTGTTCCGCTTCTTCTGCTGTTTCCGAATTGATGAGAATTCTCATAAGATCGAAATCGTCAATTTTAGAATTACAGTGTGCCAAGAAAACATTTTTGTACTTTATCAAGTATTTCTTCACTTCTGAAAAGTTAGGAATGTTTACTCTATCCATATTTTTCAAGACACTTTTGGGAATAGAGGGATTATCAGAAATTTCGATTGGTATTAAATTCCCATCTATATCAATCTTTATTCTGTTAGAACTATGTTTGTTTTTTCTGTTAGATCCGTTACTATCCACCCAGATATCATAAGGTAGTCCAGTTCTCGCCTTACGGATGTTAGCCATCTCAAACAGCATTTCCTCTTCATCCAATCTATTAAGTTCTTCAAAAACAGAACTGTATTCCGTGAACTACCTTATGACTAAAGTCATAAAAGGCTTCCTACTTCACAGACAGTTGCTTATAATATGTAAGTCTTATACCGTCTCCATAGGCTTAAATTCCCGTAGTTCCTACGGTACTAATTTATCTTTATATTCTTAATAGTCCTTCATTGAGAATATTTGTTGCAGCGTTTATATCTCTATCATGCAAACAACCACAAGATGGACAATTCCAATGTCTTACAGATAAATTCTTCACTTCTATGTTTTTATAACCACAATTAGAACAGATTTGGCTACTTGGAAAGAACTTATCAATTTTTATAATCTTTCTATTATGCCATTCTGCTTTATAAGATAACATTCTGACAAATTCAGACCAAGAAACATCCGAGATACTTTTTGCAAGTTTATGATTCATAACCATATTCGATACAGAAAGATCTTCTAAACAAATAATGCTGTTTTCTTTTATTAAATTTGTTGATAGTTTTTGTAAGAAATCATTTCTTTGATTGGAAATTTTTTCGTGCAGTCTTGCAACAAGAATTCTTGCCTTATTTCTATTTTTACTTCCAATTGATTTTCTTGAAAGTCTTTTTTGAAGTAATGCAAGTTTCTTCTGTGACTTGTTAAAATATTTTGGGTTGCTTACTTTATCACCATCAGATGTTATCAAAAAGTCTTTAAGTCCTAAATCAACGCCAATAGCAGACCCGGTATTCTCGTATTCTTCAATAATAGAGTTCTTACAATTTAGAGAAACAAAGTATTTCCCACTACAGGTTCTTGATATTGTTGCTGAAAGTATTTTGCCACTTATTGGTAGGTTGTTTTTAGTCTTAACAAGACCTAATTTGGGCAATTTTATATGGCTGTCTAAATATGCTATTGAGTTTGAATTGTTGGTAGATGTGTATGATTGTTTACTATTCTTTTTACTCTTGAATTTAGGAAATCTTCCGTTTTTTGAAAAGAAGTTCTTATAATCGGAATCTAAATTTTTAAGAGAGTGCTGATAAGCAGTAGAGTCACAATCTTTCAACCAAGTCAGTTCGGATTTTAGCACCGTTAAGTCATTAGCGCACCTGTAATAATTAAATGACTCTCCATTTTCTTTGTATATATTTATCCTTTTATTGAGATAATAGTTATAAACAAATCTACAGCACCCAAACATACATTCTATCTTTTGCTGCTGCTCTTTTTTTGGATAAATTCTATACTTAAAAGATTTTGTAACCTCTTTCATTTTTCTATGTTTTTAAGATAATTCATAATTATGTTTCTGACGAAAGATGCAAGAGGTCTGCAATCCTCTTTAGCGAGTTCATTTAACTTTTCAATAATTTCTTCTTCGAGTTGAAGACCAATCATTTTTTTCATAATATTATGCTCCTTTTTATATACTATTATAATTTAGCAGTATTTTTTACATAATATTATACAATTTTAATTTTTGCTTTTCAAAACAAATTCATCACACGACTAAAGTCATGTGTCTTCTTTGATGAAAAGGATAAAATATTCCCCCAGTTGATATTTCTACACATATTATAGCACAAAAAAGTTAATTTGTCAACTACGAAAAGAAAAATCCCCAAACATTTCTGTAAGGGGATCTATATTAACTTTCCAAGAGTCTCTTTTTCGGCTTTTCTTCTTCGGTTTCTTTTGCTTTACAGTCTTCCGAATTTTCTTGTGTCTTTTTAAGATCTTCAACCTCTTTTTCAAGTGCTTCAAGTTTCTTCGATTTTTCTTGGCGGTCTTTAATAAGAGATTGAAGTCCATCAATAAGTTGGTTTGCGAGAGCGGGTGCACCGTTCTGAATAATCGCTACCATCGTGTCATACATCCATTGATTCATTTTCATCTTCTCCTTGTGATTCGGCATTTAGCCATAATTTTATTACATCCAGATTATTTGGTGTCTTTTCAATATTGGGAAAGTAAATGCACTTATCGTTTATTTCACAATGAGTACATAGAACAGGTTCTCCATGAAATCCAAGTCCTTCAATCTTTTTCTCGATTGGCTCACAGTTATCACAATATTTATGTGAGAAATAGATATTCCACGGAGCGGTATCAAAAGCACCGTATTGATCTAACCAATTAGCAAGTTCATCAATAGGTAAACTCTTCAGTCTTTCATAATTTGTCATAGAACAATCCTCTTACAAAGATTTCAGATATGAAATGAAATCATCCAATAATTCCTTGTCAAAATCAGACGCATACCCATATTTAGTAAGATCAGAATAATCTCTTTCTATACAGGAGAGTAAACCGATTGCATCCTTTTTTGTAATGGTAGCATTATTTGTTGTTCTTACATCATCATTGACATTTCTTACAAAATGGTCATAGTTAATGTAGGATTGTTGTCTAAGACCGATTTCTCTCCAATCCTCCATCTTGTACCTAAATTTAGACCTAAACCCATCCCCACCTGGAACAGTAGTGATTTGCATACCAATTACTTGTGGCTTTTCATTTGTGCCGGATTTGTATGCTACTACAATAGGTCTTCTTTTTGTTTTCTCTGCTTCATGCTGTACAGATGATTCAGCGTATATAACACTGCAAGGATATATCTTCCCCCAATTAACCGCGTCTATCCCCTCATTCAATTTTTTCTCATTAACCCAAGGATCAAGAATATCATCTTCTTCACGGATAATAAACCCATACTCATTTGGAATTTGATCCCCAAAATCTTCAATGAGGTTTAACTGTCGTAACGCTTCATGTGTATAATTCACCATGACACTTCCTTTCTAAAAAGTGTGGAGCGAGTAGAGGGAATCGAACCCTCATCCGAGGTTTGGAAAACCCCTATAATAGCCATTATACGATACCCGCGAGTAAGAGGTTTTTACATTGCCATCCCATGATTCAGAATGATTATCATCATACCTATTAAAGCTCTTACGGCTTATACAATGTCTGACGTAGGTAAAACCAGAAAAATCCTCGATTTCAAGCTACAATTTACTCCACAGCCCGTTCCGTGGACGAACGATGGTTCCCCACAGAGGAGTCGGACCTCCGTCACAAGAGCCACAATCTTGGGTTCTACCGTTGAACTAGTGAGGGAATATTGAAAGCTGTTTGGTCGCCTTACTACGGATTGGTACCTACCCGTTTTCACCTCTGATTATAACTTAACCAGAACTCCCTTTACTTCTCGTTTCTAGGTTGAGATACGCATTCCTCTTTCTCTATACCGATTTCAGGCTTTAATGTCGTGGGAATGTTCTGCGAAAGCTGGTGTGCTCTCGGGGAGTCGAACCCCGGACACACGGATTAAAAATCCGCTGCTCTACCATCTGAGCTAATGGCACAAGGGATTGGCACGGCGTACAGGACTCGAACCCGTATTAGTAGGTCCGTAGCCTACTGTCCTCTCCGTTAGACGAACTCCGCATTGGTGCTCGGTGTTGGTGTCGGACCAACATCCTCAGGTTTTTCAGACCTGCGCTCAGACCGCTTAAGCTAACCGAGCAAGTGGCGGGGAATAAGAGAATTGAACTCCTGTAGCGAGGTTAACAGCCCCGTGCTAAACCACTTAGCGAATTCCCCAACTAGCGCTTTTTCCTGCCGCGCTTCGCAGGCATTATTGGATAGTAGCGTTACACACTGACCATATCTTCAATAGAAGATGAATGGCGGGGGATGAGGGACTCGAACCCCCACATCCGTTAGGATGAACGGTTTTCAGGACCGCTGCAGTACCAATTATGCTTAATCCCCCGTATGGCGATCCGGATGGGGGTCGAACCCACGACCTCTAGCGTGACAGGCTAGCGCTCTAACCAACTGAGCTACCGGACCATTATGGTGGGGGCAATAGGACTTGAACCTATAGCCTTCTGTTTGTAGGACAGATGCTCTCCCAGCTGAGCTATACCCCCCTTATATGGCACGCCATGAGGGACTCAAACCCCCGGTCTGGTGCTTAGAAGGCACCTGCATTATTCATCTATGCTAATGGCGCAAATTGGTGTTCTCGGGTGGAATCGAACCACCACTCTCACGATTATCAGTCGCGAATTTTAGCCGATTAAACTACGAGAACATCTGTATAGTGATTCATATAGATTAGTGGATCTGACCGTCTTTTTCCGGGATAGAAATAACCTCTGGTAAAAGTAAATCATATACACAAAAAGTCCCATTCCAATAGGGACAGTTGGTATTCGGTGCTTTACAAAACCTACATTCTAACATATTATGTCTCTCTTATCATATATACAATTAGATTACATACTTTTTTGTCAACAAAGATCATATTCATCTTACATTACTTTATGCAGATAATTTGGTGCCCCGTCGAGGTCTCGAACCTCGGACCTTCCGGTTATGAGCCGGTGGCTCTGACCAACTGAGCTAACGGGGCTTGGTCGCACCGGGGTTCCCCAACACACCCTATATGAACGGGCATGTCACGTCGGTGCATTTGGAGGTATCTGGCTCTCTCTCCTCCGGTACACAATTCGCCTCCCATTATTGCGGTCGTGCTCCATAAATTGTGGATGTTCATCTCACTCCATTTACTACAGCTCTTGTTTACGCCATTGCCCGCCTTGTTCTCATATCACGCATGCGGTATTCATGCAGCACTGATGAGTTTGGGATGGTAAGCTAATAACTTACTCGCTGGACTTCGTAGCACCACAATTTGTATTAACGAGGGCTTAGTAGGATCATCCCTCTACGCACTTCCCTACTACCGTTATCTACGACGCTTCGACAAATCTACGTCGGTCGGGGAACATCCCCAGCCGCTGGCGTTTACGATAATAACTCGGTCTGCGCTTTTTAGTTGACCGGAATAGGAGGTCACCGATCTATACGCCGTCATCCCTAAGCGCTTCGGACAGAATTATCTGCCGTCGTTGCACCATTCCTACACGTGGTACACGGGTGTGCCGTTGCTTTCCGTAGTTTTATTTGGAGTACGCCGTACCTTGTCGCAACAGATTCGCAAGGTCAACCCCGTACTTTTGGCGATTGGCAGTTCGCCTCAACCTATCTGCCAATAGGATTTGTTTTGATCTAAAGTGACCATTACCGGAATCGAACCGGGCTTCGCAGAGGCGTCGGCGCGACCGAGCGCATGCTTGTGCAACCCTGACACTATCTGGTCATATAATACATGGTATTTATCTGTCGCGCCATGTACGCGACCCACTACCACCTCAAAACAAGTCATTACCTCGATTTTGGGGATGTTATATATCTGTCAAGGTGTGCTTAGTAGCACCACATTGCATTATATATTATAACATATCATGTACTATTTGTCAACTACTCGTGTAACTTTCAAATCAGAAAACTCTTCGAGTGGAAACCACACCGCATCTACTTGCAAGAGCTTCTTTCGAAAATCATCTTGCTCCGCAAATACTCCTCAATCCACCACAGTGCTTCGGCAGTCTCCACCTTTGATTTTTAGAAGGGTACACTTACTCCCGCAACTAAAATCGTTTCCTCGATGTTGGGTTGATTTTCGCTTACCTTTTCCCTTTGTCCACAAGAGGTACCATTCAGGTCGCTTATTTTATAAACCACTCGAAGAGTTGCACGAATACTCAAGATAGCCTTGGACTTCCGCACCAAACCTGTACCGAATCTTTCATACCGTGACTTTCACATTGTAAATCATATACCTTTTTAAGTCCGTCGGATGACTACATCTCATCACGTAGTATGCTGGGTTTTACCTTTAAGCAGTGACGTTTTACACAGACGTGACGGATCGAGATTTCTCCCAATCTATATCGTTTCAAGATGCCTAAATTTATTATCCAAGTTTACTTTGTTTTCTACTTAGTTTTGGGAGAAACTTGGACTAAGCTCATCTCTATGTCCTCTCGGATTGGTTACCGACGGTGATAAAGCAAGTGCTTATAAAAAGACTAAGCAGGCATAAATACCTGACCCGATGAAGAGGGAAAGAATACTGAAGATCCCCTATTTTGCTATTTCACAGTATTCTACCTCCAAGTTTACTTTCTTCCTTACCATATAGGTTAGGAAAGAGTTTGTGTAGGGAGAAACTTGGATGAAACCTATCTTGATGTCCTCTTGGGTTGGCTACCAACGGTGATCAAGCCAATAGATTTCTGTAAAGACTCCGCAGTACTAAGTACTACCCTTAGCGTATGATTGGATGGATTCTATACCCTCGCCTTAACCATCCTTATCTGACCACGACCACTATTGTCGTGAGGACGAAGTTTTAATTTTGGGTGCCCAACCACTGTCTTCGCTACTTCTTGTCTGTTCCTGCCTTGCTCGATCCCGTCCCTACGAGATCGGGTTTCTTCTGGCTTTTCGGCATCGTAGTCCCAAATTTTCTTAGGGTCATGACAGCGACCCGCAACCTACTGTGATTTTGAGAATATAAATTTGAGCCATGGGACTTTCACCCATAGGAGCGATGTCTTGACAGTGTTGCAATCACTAATCAAGAAGTTCTTTCCAAACAATCTTATTAAATGTAACCGCATCGCTTTTTCACATCTTGTAATTTTAAGAGATTTTCTTTTTAGTCGGGATATTGTCGGATTCTCACCGCACCACCGCCCTTAAAACGGGCAGTATGCTGCTTACTTACACCATCACCCTAATCTCTGCCACACTATCAACAGCATTGTACGGATGCTATTGTCGATAGTTTGTACATTGTGGCAAACTCAATGTGGATCTGTACTCACTACTCAAATATTCTTCACTGTACTTATATTATAGCATACTTAAGTGAATTTGTCAACTACAATTTTGAAGATTTGTCAAGGGCTTTCTGGAAAAAGTTGAATTGCTCTCCAACTCCTTCCAGAAAATTGTGCGGAACGAATTTGTCAATCGCACTTTCCGCTTGGCGATTGCCCTGATCGGTTTATACGAGTTTTCTCTCACCCCTGACTTTTGCAACCAGATACTTTGAATAGCCCTTCAGTGCCCTGTCGGGATTCGCTTCTCTTGATTACACCACTATTATAACACACTTTATAGCATTTGTCAACTACAATTTTTCATTTTTTAGAAATTCTTATAATAATTTTTTTGAAATCGACGTTAAGTCTGCTATCGTAAAGATCAATCTCGGGACAATTATTAATGTAGTCCACTATTTCATTTTCCAGACAGTGGGGTACTAAGATATCCATCCAGTACGTGTCCGGGTGAGTGTGGTGAATAAACTCATAAATACCCTCCTTTATGCTCTGTTTAGTTTCATAGTATAACCTCAACAAAGATATCTGGTGACTTTAGTCGTCAGAAAATGTAATGTTTAAGAAAAAAATTAAAATTACTTAATTTTCTAATTTTTATTCTGCTAAATTATAGTGTAGTTAATTTTTAGCAATAATAAAAGGAGAATTATTATGTATGAATTAGACAGAGGGACAAATGGAGTTTACTCTTTGCACTATCACTTCATAACCTGCGTTAAGTACAGAAGGAAAGTTTTTGTTAGAGATGATATTGTAGAAGATCTCAAACAAATCACAGAGCAGGTAGCATCAGAATATGATGTTCAAATAGTAGAACAAGAGTGTGGAGAAGACCACATTCACATTCTATTTAGGTGTAAGCCAACTTTAATATTTAAGGATTTTATACAAGCAGTAAAGGGTAGAAGTGCAAGACTGTTAAGATCAAAATATTCTGATTATCTACAGGGTATGTTGTGGGGGAAGCATTTTTGGTCGCCATCGTACTTTCTTGCAACAACAGGAAATGTAACAATAGATATTCTGAAACAATATATAGAAAATCAAAGGAATGAGATGGAAGTATGAAGCTTAATAAAGCGTTTAAGTATAGATTGCTTCCATCTTATGAACAAAAGATTTTAATCGAGAAGACTTTCGGATGTTGTAGATTTATCTATAATAAGATGCTTGCAGATAAGATTGAATACTACAATGAAAATGGAAGTATGTTGAAAAACACACCAGCTCAATATAAGCAAGAGTTTGAATGGCTTAAAGAAGTTGATAGCTTTGCTTTGTGTAATGAGCAAATGAACCTACAAGCATCTTACAAAAATTTCTTTAGAGATAAGAAGATGGGTTTTCCTAAATTTAAGAATAAGAAAAACGACAAACAATCATATACCACAAGTAATGTAAATGGAATTATTCGAATAGCTAATAAAAATCATTTGAATCTTCCTAAACTTGGGAGTATAAGATTTATAGAACATAGAAGAATTCCATCAAACCACAAAATAAAATCTGCAACTGTTTCACGGAATGGGTCATATAAATACTATATTTCCATATTAACAGAATATGAGCATGAAATACCAACTATTTCTTTATATAAAGAAAAATCTATAGGGCTTGATTATAGTTCTCATGACTTTTATGTTGATAGTCAAAACAAAAGCCCAGAGAACTATAAACACTTATATAGACTATCAGAATCTAAATTGGCAAAAGAACAAAGAAAACTTTACCGCATGAAATTTAATAGCAATAATTATAATAAACAAAAAATAAAAATTGCTAAAGTTCATGAAAGAATTGCTAATCAAAGAAAGAACTTTATAGAAACACTATCTACGCATTTGTCAAGAAATTATGATATTATTTGTTTAGAAGATATTGACATGAAAAATATTTCAAGATCATTAAGATTGGGAAAATCAACCATGGATAATGGTTTTGGTATTTTCAGAACAAAACTTCAACAAAAATTAGAATTACTTGGCAAGACACTTGTTAAAATTGACAGGTGGTTTCCATCTTCTAAAATGTGCAGGTTTTGTGGAACTGTGAATTCTGATCTTAAGCTATCTGATAGAGAGTGGGATTGTTGTTGCGGAAAGCATCTCTTAAGAGATGAAAATGCTGCAATAAATATTTTGAATGAGGGATTGAAACTTTTAGCTTAACCTTTTAATAAAGGAACCACTGCAACGGTGGGGATAGCTCGTTGATACTTGCACCGTTAGGTGCATTGAGCGAGAAAAATTGCGACCATGTTGCAAGCCAATCTACCTTTAGGTAGTTGGTAGTTGACATCATATTCCACATCTTTTGTATCCTTTACGAAATTTATTGAGTTAAAAAGAAGACACACTCTTATGCATAGGTGTGCCTTCTTTGTAAAATGGTCGGAGTGGAGAGAGTTGAACTCCCGACTTCGTGATCCCAAATCACGCGCCATACCGCTTGGCTACACCCCGATTGTATGTGTTGGCAGGGGCGCAGGGACTTGAACCCCAATAAGTGGTTTTGGAGACCACCGTCCTACCATTGTAACGACACCCCTGTATTGTGGCTGGGGAGGTTGGAGTCGAACCAACGAAGTGATGCGGTCAAAGCGCATTGCCTTAACCTCTTGGCTACTCCCCAATCTTCAGGTCAATATAGAATCCACCAAAAATCAGCTATTCGTCTATACTTTCCATGATTACCTGCATGGTTGCTTCTCCGTACTTTTCTGTTGCAGTATGCTTTCACCCATTTTACAGGAGCACCAGAACTTCTATATGTACGGATGTATCTGCCTTTTGAGTTATCAAAATAAACACCACCGCGCCAATCACTGGAATAATACAATTTTTTCAGTCTTTTATTTCTCTCTTGGCTTCTTCTATATGACATTGTTTTTACCTCAAAATAGATTTTCAGTGCTTCCTGTGTTTTCTATTCTTTTTGAAGCAATCTTGAAATATTCATCGTCCTTCTCTATTCCTATGAAATTTCTTCCGTTTTTAACAGCAGCAACACCCGTAGTGCCACTTCCCATGAAAGGATCCAATATAATATCATCTTTGTTAGTATGAATTTTTACAAAATGCTCCATTAGTGATAGTGGCTTTTCAGTTGGATGTTCTGTTTCTCCATACACACTTGAATTTGGTGTTTCAAAAAAGTTGTGCATATCTTTTTGATATCCAAAATTGAACGTCCAAGATTTATCCCCTTTACTTCCTATATAAGCAAATTCACAAGAAGATATATAATTTACCTTTCTGAAAGAAGGTACAGGGTTGGATTTGTGCCAAACAAATGTTGTTCTATTTCTAACATCAATTTGATTACCAAGTACAGTTAGAAAAGATATATCCTCTTTGTTAAAAAATGATATGATAGTTCCACCGTTCTTTAATTTATTACAACATTTGAAAAACCAATCTCTGGTAAAGTTTAGAAATTCTTCTCTTTCCATGTTGTCCCAATATCCAAAATCATAATTGACAGCCTTATCTCTACGCATTATCGGGCTGTTAAGCTTGCTTCTGTCACGAGCATTATTCTCAACAGAAATATTGTATGGGGGATCTGTAATAATACAATCAATGCTATTATCTTCTATTTTGTCAAGAAGCTCTAAACAATCACCGTGATATAATTCAATACTCAAAACAATTCCTCTTTATTTGAAAGCAGTTTATGCTCTTCACCTACAATATTAGGCTTCAAAACAGTTCCCAAAACATAATTGCTGTTATCACCTTTTGGATATGGCAAAATTTCATATTTTAACGCTTTTATCATCTTCTTTTTTGATGAATTACTTTTAGCACAAAAATACACATACCTATGTTTTGAGGATCTAACTTTTCTCACACCGGTTTGGTCGCATTCTTTGTAATGTCTACTGTGCTTATTCCCACTTGTATACTTATCTGTTCTCTCTTTC
>Ga0265298_10000075_pt1 | contig 145739 bp, 122 predicted proteins | sample AusTroGonzalo_MG_3_FD_193486 | JGI IMG/M metagenome (GOLD analysis project Ga0265298, IMG submission 193486) | Bovine rumen microbial communities from tropical cattle in Woodstock, Queensland, Australia - Gonzalo_01 | ecosystem: Host-associated > Mammals > Digestive system > Stomach > Rumen ...
GGACCCAGGCCGAACGAAGTGAGGACTTGCCCCGCAGGGATAATAATTGTCTGCGACGCAAGTGTTCGCTGTCGCTCACACTGGATACCGCACGAAATCACCCACGCAAAATAAAATTTTGCGCGGGACCCGATACTGCGGTATGACGATTATCTGGAATTATTGTTCCCACTCGTCATCCCGGCGTAGGCCGGGACCCAGGCCGAACGAAGTGAGGACTTGCCCCGCAGGGATAATAATTGTCTGCGACGCAAGTGTTCGCTGTCGCTCACACTGGATACCGCACGAAATCACCCACGCAAAATAAAATTTTGCGCGGGGCCCGATACTGCGGTATGACGATTATCTGGAATTATTGTTCCCACTCGTCATCCCGGCGAAGGCCGGGACCCAGGCCGAACGAAGTGAGGACTTGCCCCGCAGGGATAATAATTGTCTGCGACGCAAGTGTTCGCTGCCGCTCACACTGGATACCGCACGAAATCACCCACGCAAAATAAAATTTTGCGCGGGACCCGATACTGCGGTATGACGATTATCTGGAATTATTGTTCCCACTCGTCATCCCGGCGTAGGCCGGGACCCAGGCCGAACGAAGTGAGGACTTGCCCCGCAGGGATAATAATTGTCTGCGACGCAAGTGTTCGCTGTCGCTCACACTGGATACCGGCCTACGCCGGGATGACGAAAAAAACGGTCGGCATTTTGCCGACCGTAATGATTTTTAGTCCTTACTTTTAAACCCACAGACGTGAGTTTGGTCGCACCCGTTGGCATTACTGGGGCAATCGGAAATATCGTTGCACCCGCATGTGTCCGTGCCACTTTGCAAAACCCCACTGCAACAATCTGATGCAGAACCATTTTTACCTATGTCTTCACCGTATGCTAAACACTGTGGTGCGGCGGCGGCCGGGGCAACACTGTAAAGCCAACAATAATCTTCATCATTTTCATGCCCCGCAAGGTATCCTGCACAGGTCATTTTATCCTGTTTTGTTCCTACGGCGGTTTCAACCGCGGCAATATTCGCAATGTTGTTGCCATTGGTAAGGGTTGTGCCACTGTAAGTTGCGGCACTGGATACAGCCGTGGAACCAACCGAACCCGCGGTACCGGTATATGTAATAACATTACCCGCCGTTCCCGCCTCGATTTTATTTTGTTTCAGTGCAAGTCCAGCTGCAAATGCGTTACTTCTTACATATCTATTGTTATCACCCTCCGGCCAATGACCTTTTTGGTCATCAAATGATGTACTGTAATTGTTTGTCGCATCGGTTTCATCAGCATCAAAATTAAGGTTATTACTGTTAATAGTATCCAACGCCTGTGCCACAGCACGAACGGTTGGAACAAAATCGTCGTATTTCTGATTAGAATAGTTTGTCAAATCAAAATTATGTCCGTTCACACTTTGTGTGCTTGCTGTATAATCCAAAACACCGATTGTATTGCCATTCAACGCTGTTCCGGCGGCATTTGTTGCAACAATTGCCGGAACATAAATACTGGTTTCTTTGCCTTGGCCATCGAAAAACAAAACCTTATCTGTGGCGATAGTATTTTGCTTGGTTGCCAGTTCTTGGTCAACATAGTATTTCGATGTTACGGTTTTTTGATCAATTTCGTCTTGTGTTGCCATTGCCGGCACGGCAAATAATGCCGCGATTAGTGAAGTTGTTATCAATGTTTTTTTCATTCCTTTTCTCCCTTTTGTTTGTTTGTTTGTTTATTTGTCTGTCCCACAAAGCCATGGCGCCCGCGCCACCACTACCCCACCACTTTCAGTGGTCCCCCCCTTCGCCATGCGAAGGGGATTAAAAAACGTCGCCAAATGGGACGTGTCGGGGTGTTAGCAAATCAAAACAGCAATGATTCCAAGGCCTTTTGACAGCGCATTATAACCATTGGCGCCCCGACATGCGGGGTAATCAAAATTACGGCACAAAATATCGAAATTTTTGCGAATTGAAACGCGGATTACGACATAATGTGCCGGCTGTTTTAGGCTTGCTATAGCCCCGAACCAGGTTCCCACCTGATTCAATTCATATGATATCATGAACAGCTATTTCGGTCAAGGGTAAAAAATTAAATGTTAATGCACAATTAAAACGGGACACCAAAAATTCCAGAGCCACGTCACACCGCTGAAGAGCGGTGTCCATCTCGGCGGTGCTTTGCACCGACGGATTGCCCCGCAGGGGATTTGTCGTCGCAATGCGACGACAAACTGTCTGCGACGCAGGTGTTCACATTCGTTCACACTGGATCCCGCGCACCATCACCCACGCAAAACTTTGTTTTGCGCGGGGCCCGATACCGCGGGATGACGGCGTTCTGGAATAATACCCCTGTCCCATTTTAATTGTGCATTAACATTCTACACTAAAAACCTTGACTTTCGGTGAAAAGGGTTATAAAATGCGCGGGCATGCAAAGGTTTGCGTGTGGCCGATTGGCGAAAATGATAAACTAAGCTAAAAGGAACTATATATGATTGAAAAAAACTGGATGGCTTTGATAAAGCCGAAAAAACTAAATATTACCACCGATGAACATAATCCGAATATGGCCAAGTTGGTCGCAGAACCGCTTGAAAAGGGTTTCGGTCTTACGCTTGGAACGGCGTTGCGTCGCGTTCTGTTGTCGTCGCTTCAGGGTTGCGCACCGCTGTATGTGAAAATCGATGGCGTTCAACACGAATTTTCAAGTATCCAAGGCGTGCATGAAGATGTCGCGGATATTTTACTGAACCTAAAGGGCGTTTATTTCAAGGCAAATGCCGAAGGTCAACACAAAGTGAACCTGCATGTAACCGGTCCGGCCGTCGTCAAGGCGGGCATGATTGAGTGCACCAGCGCGGTAGAGGTTATGAATCCTGATGCGGAACTTTGCACGTTGGACAAGGGCGCGCAGCTTGATATGGAAATCACACTTGGCACGGGTCGCGGCTATGTTCCCGCGAACGCGCATGCTGAGGGATTGCCGTTGGGCGTGATTCCGGTTGATTCAATCTTTTCACCGATTTTGAATGTCGCAAGCGTGGTTTCTGAAACCCGTGTTGGGCAATCAACCGACTATGACAAATTGGAAATGACCGTCAAAACAAACGGCAGTGTTACACCCGAAGATGCAATCGCTTTTGCGGCGCGTATTTTGACAGACCAATTGACTTTGTTCATCAACTTCGAAGACCCGGCGCAAATCGCGGCACCAACCGAAGAAGAAGTCGCCAAAGATGCGTTGCAGTTCGATCCGAAATTGCTGAAACGCGTGGACGAATTGGAATTGTCTGTGCGCGCAAACAATTGTTTAAAGAACGACAAAATCAACTGGCTTGGCGAATTGGTCCAAAAGACCGAGGCGGATATGTTAAAAACCCCGAACTTTGGCCGCAAGTCATTGAACGAAATCAAAATCCAACTGGAAGCGATGGGACTTGGGCTTGGGATGGAAGTTCCAGGCTGGCCGCCGGAAAATATTGCAGAGTTGGCCAAGAAATATGAGGACCCATATAAGTAAGGATTGATACGATGAAAAAAAACGATAAGAACCCAAAACAACCACAAAATGTCAATGCCGATAAAGGCAAAGATGTATTTGCGTGTCCGCTTTCGCGGTATAACACCACAGAACGGCGCATTGGGACATTCGTGCGCACGAGTTTTGGGATTATCGTTAGATAAACGCGTGTTGCTGAATCACTGATTTGGGGCACGGAAAGTGGTGAAATCCCGGGAAACCGGGCGGAAACAAAATAAAGGAGTAACCGATGAGACACCAAAAAGCAGGTCGCACTTTTAATCGCGACACAAATGCACGCAAGGCCTTGTTTATTGGACTTGCAAAGAACCTGATTGAAAAAGAACAAATCAAAACAACTTTGCCAAAGGCCAAGGATCTGCGCAGTGTCGTGGAAAAATTGGTTACTCGGGCTAAGGTTGACAGTGTTGCGAACCGCCGTCTTACTGCATCTGAGTTGGGCAACGCGTGCGATGCAACTGTGAAAAAATTGTTCACGGTACTCGGGCCGCGCTATGCGAAACGCCCGGGCGGATATACACGCGTGTTAAAGGCTGGATTCCGCTATGGCGATGCCGCACCGATGGCAATTATCGAATTTGTTGACCGCGATGTGAATGCGAAAAAGCCGGCACAAAAACCGGAAGTCGCTGCGGCAAAAGCCGAAGAAGCGGCTGCAACCGATGCGCCAAAGGCGGCCAAGGCACCAAAGGCTGAAAAAGCGACAAAGGCACCGGCCAAAGAACCGGCGGCGAAAAAAGCCACTGCGGCCAAAAAGACCGTTGCGGTAAAACGTCGTGCCACAGGGAAATAAGGTTAGTGCGGGCGCAAATGCGCCCGTTTCCTTTTTTATAAAAAAACGTCCGCTGCACGCGGACGTTTTTATGGACACCAGGTCAATATTTCTTATTTTTCATCGATAATTGTCCCGCCCCATACTGTGCTGGGGGTGGCGGGACCAACCGGGCATGTTGCTACATCGATGTATACTTTAAGTTTGTTAAGGTTATATCCGCAGATACGATTTGCTGTATCATATTTACATGCCTGGGATACCTGCATTGATTTCGGCGTGTATATAACCTTGGCCTTGTCGCAATCGGCCTGGGTTCTTATGTTGCGGCATGCGCGCTGCCATTCAAGACAATTTGTAACAACCGGGTATTCGGTGTCCGGTGTGTCCGGATTGACCGGATTTACAAGGCATGCACCGTTCGCCTGGGCCACGGATACGTTCGCGATACACGCACTGCCCGACGGAACACACGGATTGGTTATCAATGTCGTGCTGGACAAATTGCCCGGACGATAGTTGAACTTTGCGTTTCTGCATTCGTTGGCGTCCGTGAACAACGCGCATGTCAATGACCAGTTGTCGCAGTTCGTAACGACCGCGGTCGGTGCAATTGTTGACGGCAAATTCAACGCCCATTTGACATAGAAGTCGCGCAGACGGTCAATCGTGTATGACTTGCCCAATCCAACCTTGGCCAGGCCGTCCGCCACGCGGCAATTGATGTTGTTCTTTTCAACGAACGCCGTGATTGCCGTTGCGGTTCCGCCGGTCGCCGCACCAATACCCGCGCCAACCAATGTTGTTTTTAACCGATTGCCTTTTTCACCGCCAAGAATCTCAATCGAATTGAATATCTTGTCCAGTGCATCAAGTTGTCTTTTGAATTCATCTTTCGTAAGGCATTCGGTGCCGCGACTGCAATACACATCTGTGCCGTCGCGCCATGATTGGTTCAGATTAACAAATTTGCATTCTTTCACTTCCGTTTTGGTCGAAGTCGTATTGCCAGAACAATTCTTTGAACATGCGTTCGGGTTTTCATTGACCCAATCAATTATCGCTTGCTTAATTTTTTCGGGTTCAACATTCTTACCAAATGATTTGAATGTTTCAAGATTTGTTTCATTCTTTAATGCATCGCATGCGCAAGGTGCGGCCTCACAAAACATTTTTATAGCATTAGATATGCATTGATTGACATATTCCGCGGAACCTTCGCAATCTACATGTAGGCCAGCGGTTTGAGTGCTACAATTATCTTGTTTCTTTTCTTCCTTTCCTGTTTCACGGCATGTGTTGACCGCTTCTTTACCCATTTCCCACATGTCGTAAAGGTCGACAATTTCGCGGCACTGGCCCAGTGTCATTGTTTTGGCCGTGCTGGATAAATCTGAAGAAATATATTGATTGATTGCGCCAATTTTTTGGTTATCTTTTAATTCTTTTAGTAAGTCATCGCGCATGGATTCGATTGTACAATCAAAGTCGCGATCGCCGTGGCCTGCTAATGCGCCGATTCCGGCACCCAGTAATGTTCCACCGGGAATTGCGGTTGCCGCAACAGTTTTTGTTTTCGGCATAAGCGAGAATCCAAATAAATCTTTGTTACATGTGAACGAAGATCCAGTTGCACGCCATACTTCGGCCATGCTGTCGTCGCCAACAATACCGAACAGCCAGCTGTTGGTAATCGGTGTGTCCTTGTTATATGCGGCAACGCGCAGCAAGCACTGGGCATTTTCCGCGTCCCAGCGCGCATAGTATCCGCGCTTGCCATCGATTCCGGTATCGTTCACGCGTGCGCCAAGTGGATTCAGTTTGCTAAGTGAATCATTTTGTGCGCTGTTGTATGCACCAACACGTTGATCGTATTCTGATGTTACACGATCGGCATCAGACACTGCGTTAAACGCCGCGCCGTATGTGTTACGGTCAAGTAGCAAGCAGGTGTTTTCTGCCTGGGTTGGTGTTAAACCCGTTTGACGCAGAACAAACGCATAGTATTCCGGTTGGACTTTGCGCGCGTTAAAGTCAAGCCATACGTCGGAATTCGATGCATAGACATACTGACAATTACGGCGGACGGTTGTAACACAATGTTCAACCTGAGTCAGGCAAAGGCCCATGCCGTTCACGATGGAATTGCGCAGGTCTTCATTAAACAGCGAATTTATGCCGTTCGGTAATGCGCCACCATTTACACAACCCAAAACATCGTTCATACAGTTTTCAACAGAATAGGATGAATTTTCAACACCGCCATCGGGACAGTTTGTCTGGGGCGTTGGAGGGTTTGGCGATGGTGGGACCGGTGTATCCGGTTCCGGTTGTGGTTCAGGTTCCGGTTGTGGATTTGGATTGGGGTTCGGATTTGGTGTTGGGTTTATTTGGCTGTTGCTAACAGTCATATTGCCAACGCCACTTACCGGCAAGATTGGAATAGACGGCATACGTGCACTGGCCGTTCCGCGTCCACGATTGGCCGTTGCCGTTCCGCGTGATGCGTCGGTTGCCGCAAAAGCCACAGTCGCAATCGCGATAATTGATAAACTTGTTACACTTTTACATACAGTTTTCAGCATATTTCGCATGAAAAACCCTCCTTTCTATCTGTGACATTATACCACAGAATAGGGCAATAAAAAAGTGTTTTTTGAAAAAATTTATGCAATCAAATGTTTGGTTGACAGAAAGCAAAATGTGTCTATAATAGTGGTAAATGAGCAGTGAAAAGAAATCTTTTGCGAATTTTTGGCGCGCGGTTGCGTGGACGGGGATTTATGTCTTTGTAATGTGGGCGATTTTGCGCGGGCTGTTTAATTTCAATATGTTTTCAATTGCGCATTTGACGAAACTTTTGCATTTGCAATTGCATGGTTTTGCAGGTTTGGTTTTTGGAATTTTGGTTCTGGCGGCGGTGCCACTTTATGTTGCGACGACTGTTATTACGGTGCGGAACAAAGAAATGCCGGTTAAATTGCCGTTGCCAAAGTGTCTGACCGAAACGCCGCCGGCACCAAAGCCTGAACCGGTCGTGCCGGTTGTTACGGCTAATGAAACTTTGCCGGAATTGCGTGCCGGTGTGCCCGCCGAAATGCGTGAAACATTTATGCGGGCCCAGAAAAACTATGGCGTGCGGCAAATGTCGGTGTTTAATCGTCAACATGCCCCGGTTAAAGCAAACCAAACTGAATTGGTGTCCGAACCCGTGACCGAATCGATTCCGGTGGCAAAAACCGAAGATGTGGCGGCCTATGGCGGAATGCCGATACCGACGGACTTTGATATAGATGCGCCGATGGGTGCGGGAACGGATGTGGATGTGCCGGTCTTTGCCGATATAAATTTTGATGATGACGATACGCCGGCGGGGGCGGGCGAAACCGCGGAAGAAAGTCCGATTGACAAAGTGCTAAATTTCCTGCACGGGGCGGGTGTTGATGCCACGGTTGATGGTGATTTAATAGTTGCAAATGGTTATGCGGTTGCGGTGCATGATGACGATGATTTCTGGGTCGCGGATGAAATTGACTGGTTCGCGGCGGGGAAACAGCGGCCTTCGCCGATTGCGGCGCTGAAAAAGGCGGAATCTGAACAGAATTTGAAACCGATTTTGTATCTGGCGACGAACAGCATAATGGATATTGAGGAAAAATCCGCAGAATGGATTGCGGACGGAATAATGGTCGTGACGGATAAAGATGATTTGAGGAAAGTGTTAGTGTAAGTTCCCATCCTGTGGAGGGGTGGCCGAAGGCCGGGGTGGTTAGGGAATACAGAATAATAACGAATGTTCTAACCACCTCCCAGTGTTCCACATCGTACTCCTCCAACGGAGGAAAACTTGGACCGCGGACGGGATAAAGGTTGTGAAGAGTAGGGAGGAGTTAGTTGGAGTGTTAGTGTAAGTTCCCCTCCATTGGAGGGGTGCCACGGCACCGCCCTCGGTGACGGGCGGGGTGGTTAGAGAATACAGAATAATAACGAATGCTCTAACCACCTCCCGGTGTTCCACACCGTACTCCTCCAAAGGAGGAGAACTTGGAACGCGGACGGGATAAAGGTTGTGAAGAGTAGGGAGGAGTTAGTGGGAGTGTTAGTCTACTCTTTTTTCTAAGAATGTGACCTATTTATAGTTTATTCCGATTTGTTCGTTTATTTCTTGTGAAAGTTGCTGTGCTTGTTGTCGATCTTCAGTTGTTACAGTAGAACCTTTATCTTTTTTGCTGAAAATATTTTTAATACTATCGACAAATTTGCCTTTGGTTGAAGAATTGTTGTTGGCATTTTCGTTGCTGGGTTCTTGTTCTTGTCTCTGATTGCTACCCCCCCCGGTTGACGAATTTGGGTTTCCGTTATTTCCGTCGGGGGTGCCAGTGTTCCCACCGGAACAACCAGTTTTATCGTCCCATGTGTAACCTTGGCGTTCGCAATCTTCCTTTGGTTTGCGCATGTCGCATTTCATGCCTTGGTTAAATCCGGCGCTGACCCATTCGCCACCGTCGTTTTCGCATGCCGCTTTGGCTTGCTTTTCGGCATTTTGGGTATTCATTCCGCGTGTGACCGCGCCCGATGTCCAAAGGCCCGCCGCCGTCCCCATGCCCGCACCCATGGCCGCCGCCGATGCGCCCGTTTGCGACCGGGTAAGTCTTTGGGCATTTTCCATATATGTTGTGATATCAATACCAAACCAATCCGGTGTGCATTGGAATGTGTCGCCGGAATAAAGTTTTTTCGATGCCATAAGCGTATGGTCGGTGCCCGCAAAGAAATTCACGGTATAGACACAATCGAGTGTTCTTTCGTCAAACATTGCGCCAAGCCGTGTGCATTGGTCGCGCATCAAATCGCGCAATTCGTAAAGTCTTTTTTCTTGTTTTTGTGCGTCCGATGTGGCGATTGTTCGCATGTCGCCCATTATGCCCATGACGCGCGATGAAAGGCCACTATCTTGTTCGCCGCATTCATCGGCGATGGATTTGCATTTTGCAATTGCGCTGTCGCCCGCGGACTTTGATAGGCATTTTTCCAATGATTTTCCGCAAATTCCGAATACGCAATTGTTGTACCGGTTGCCGCAATTTACAACTGAATTATAATATGAAAGTTCAATCGCCGCATTGCGGTCCGCCAATATTTCCGGTGCAAGTAACGTGTATTCATGGCCGGTGCATTTGGTATTGCGGCGGCATGCGTCCATTTTGTTACCCCAAACGGTCGTGGAATCTTTTGCGCATTTTGTGAAATCCGCACCGCACTTTTCCGTCATGCATTTGCGCAGGCCCGCATCGCATGCGTTTGATGTGGTTATGTTCGAAGTGCCACCGGCGCTGGCTTTGTCGGCCTGCGCATCCAGTAATGCGCGTTGCCGCCGAATCGTTTCGGCCAGTTCGCTGTTTGATGAATCTGATGCATTTGCACCCATTTCCGATAACACATCATTAAACTGTGATGTCTTGTTGTTGACGATGATAACAGGTTCCGGGGCGGGTTCGGGTTCAGCGATGCTGACGACTGGTTCAGGTTCGGGCTCAGGTGCGGTTGCAACTGATGTTGGTTCAGTTACCTTGACCGTTGCGGTCGGCATACGTGTCGCGGTCGAAGGTGTTCGATTTTGTGCGCGATTTGCCGCCGCTGTGGTTGCCGCAGTGTTTGTTCTTTGCGTTATTGCCGCGTTCGCAATATTTGTCGCCACGACAATCGCAAAAATTGAAATTCCGTAAAAGATTTTCAGTTTCGTTTTCATTACTTCAACACCGTGCATGCCGTTTTATAGAACTGACATAATTTTTCAGCCATTGATCGTTCAGTTTTGTTATTTTCGCATTTGTTTGGCATATTGTTGCTGCATGACGCGGCCACGCAAGAATTAAATGTTTCGCCACTTTTGCAATTCGATTTTGCACCGGCAAGTTTTGATTCGCGTGTGCTTTGATAATTTTTGACCAATGTTTGTAAAACGCTTTCGCGCAAAGTGTACATGCTTTTGCGGTCGTTTGTAATGGCATTTCTGAATTCCGTAATATAATCATCGCAACCAGATGCTTCGGTCGCGCATTCGGCGATTGTTTTGGTAAAAGTTGTACCATCTTCGCAGTTTTCGTATGCCGTGCCACACTTTTTGTTCATACAAGTTGTAAATGTGTCGTTACAAGACGATTTTGTTGGCTTTTTATTTATTGCTTCCATTGCACTTGTAACCTGCATGCTAACGCCGGCGGCCTTGCAAGATTGCTCTATTAACTTGTCATACAGGTTGGAAACGTCATCCGTTGTACAATCGGGCAACTTTTTAATACATTCGGTTGTGGCCCATATATAACGCCGGCCCGGATCTGATGGCGCAACACGCAATTCTTGGTCTGTTAAAACATATTTTGTTGATTGACCCGCGGTTATGTTTGATAAACCTTTCTGCGATGGTGGGTTGCCGGCGGACGAAGTTCCACAATACTGACAACGGGCGGACGGATTCATGCCGATATTTATCGCACACGCAGAATCAAGACAGTGTTGCAAGCCCGTCTTTTGGCACTTTGATACCGCGGCCGGCGCGCAAAAAACCGGCGCAATCGCGCAAATTATTGCGATAAAGAATATATTGCGGCGTTTCATCTCTCTGCCTATCGTTTTGCATTATATCAGAAAAAAATCGCGTGCGCAAAAGTTTTTTAATAAACCACTTGACAAGGGTAAAATTTTGTCTATAATAATCGTGAACAAATAAATAAAGGAGTCAGATATGCGTAAAAATAAAGGCTTGACCACGTTCAAGTTCATTTTGTTGTCGACGGGGCTTGGAATGTTGGTTTCGGGTTGTTGCCGTTGTAAGTGTTGCGATTGTGATAAACCTGTGCCGGCACCAAAAAAGGATACTGTTTTTGTGAAGGAATATCATGTCGGTGGCGATATGATAAGTATCGAAGGCGACAATAACGATGTCAATTTTACCAAGGGTAATGGTAATAATGTTGCGTCTCGTAGTGGCGGAACACAAAACCAAGGTCGTGTTGTTAAGCCACGTCCGAAACCTGTGAAAAAACCGGTTGTTCAACCGGAACCGGTAATTGAATCCAAACCAGAACCAGAACTGGAATCAAAGCCAGAGGTTGTTGAAAAACATTGCACGGTTGTGATTACGTATCAAACGCCTTGCAATGGTCGTTAATTGGTTTTAATCATAAAAAAATAAATCGGGGCGGGATGCCCTGATTTTTTTTTCTAGACATAAATACCATTTTCTGATAAAATGGCATGTGATACAGAGAGAATTTATGAAATTCATACGCTTGGTTGTATTTGCTTTGTTTTTGTGCCCTTTCGCGGTGCGTGCGGCGCATGTTTCAGAGTTTTCTTTGGCGTCCCAATTGCTTGCCGCGGCGCGTAATGCGGATGTTCAGCAAGTTCAGGCTTTGGTGGCCGGTGGCGCAAATATAAACTTTGTTGATGGAACGGGGTTATCACTGGTTTGTACGGCACTTATGAATAACGATTTACGTGCGGCCCAGATTCTGCAGATGTATGGCGCCGATGCGTCAAGGTGTGATCAGCAGATTAGGAAATATAGAACACGAAATACCCCAGATCGAACTACGGGTGGGCTGTTCGGTGGCCTAACCACCGCCCAGGGAATGACATTGGCGGCGGCGGGTGCCGCCGTTGTTGTAGGTGGGCTTTTTTTATTGACGGATGTGTTTGATGCAGATAATGATAACGGTTACGCAGGCAGTGGTGCCGGCGGTGGCGGTTCGGGTGGTGGCGGCAGTGATACGCCGGGAACTGGTGTGCCATTGTTTGCAAATGGTTTGCCATATGGGCCTTTGATGACAAGCGCCAGTGAGGAAAGCAAAAATTATGCGGAAAATTTGTCGTATTACGCCCCGGCGGATACGACAAGTATTTTGTATAAGAATTTTCAATTCATGAACGAACAAGAAAATTATTTGCTGTTGATGCATGGGTATTCGCCACTCGCACGGGGATATTTGGGAATGCGGACACTGCGCAATTCGGATACGTACGCACCGCTTAGTTTAAGTGATTATGCTTTGGGGCCGGGTTATCCGGTCGAAGGCGGACGGCCTGTTAATGTCGCCCTGATTACCGCAAATGGTGTTAATGCGGCGGCGAATACATCACTGGCGGATAAATTGCTTGTTTGGACAATGAACAATGGGGCATCGGCGTTAATTCCGGCGACGACGGATATGATTTCTAGCAAGTATTATAACAACGTGATTGTTAGTCCGGGTTTGACCACCGCACCGATAAGTAGTTACACAACGGCGGAAGATGTTAATTTATTGGATAATTTTGATTTATCTAATTCAGGCACGGCGGTTTATAATGGTGCGGCAACGGATATCGATAATATTCTTGGAAAGATTGTTGGTGGAAATACAGCCGGATATTCAAATGCGGACTATATTGGATTTATGCCCAATGGACAAATGACGATTTATCGCACGGGTGGCGGAATGCAAATGGTTGTTTTGGATGAGCCGGTTACCGCTGGGTCGTATTCATCGGATAGTGATGAAATTGTTACGGGAACAATAGTAACTTTGAATGAGGTCGAAGGTTTGAATGCGACGGTTACCGGACGGACGGTGGTGCTGTCTAATGAAACAGTAACCTATAATGGCTATATCGGTTTGGATGGTTTGTTGTACATAGATACAAATGGCGATGGTCGTGCGGACGGCGCGTACGCCTTTGCCGGTGGAACGATTGTGCAAACAAAAGAATTGCGGGAAACAGATTATTATAATTATACTGCGATGGTAAATGCGGCATCCCTTGCGCGGGCGGGCGACGTTGCAGGTGGGCGTTCGGCGGTGGATATTATCGCGAACGTTGATGTTATCGAACCGTTGTATTTAACAAGCGCAGGAACAATTCAAACGATTCTTGATGCCGGTGCATCAAATTATAAGACGACATTTACTAATTTGATTGCAAGCACTTATGGGGATACAGATTTAAATAATTTGCCGGTAACAAATGCGAATTCTTTTTTTAGTTCACTTGGGACCACGTATTCGCCACTTACAATATTTTCAACCGGTGGTTTTTTGACGACGGAAAATTGGCCGGATGCGCCACTTACTGCGACATTTGAAAATGCGGCGCCGTTGGTTTATCAAAATCTAGAGCATTTGTTTATGTCGATTGTTGCGGTTGGGTCGGATACATCGGATGCATCATCGATTCCTGCGAATTCTGATACAAACGCGAATCCGTATCAATTGGCCCAGTGGGCGGTCAATGACCCGGTATCTGGACTTTCTTATTACAAAGCGCGCACATGCGGTGTTGCAGGAACGGGTGGGGCAGGTATTGATCCATGGTGCTTTGCGGCGGTTGGCGTAACCGATGAAATGGCAACGGCGGCGGCGGCAGGTGCGGCCGGTGTGCTTACTTCGGCGTTTTACTATATGACACCAAAGCAGATTTTTATGTTAATGGCGCTTACGGCAGATGGACCGTTTTTAGGCCGGCTTAGTTCTGGTCAGACACTTACGGAATCTGCGCTTGTTTCGTATTTACAGTCTATGTACCAAATGCCTCAGTCTTATCAGTGGCGTATAGATGCCGGTGCGAATTATTTAGATGTGTTTAAAGAAGTTTTTGGTTATGGTGTAATAAATCTTGAAAGGGCAACAACGCCGGGAACAAATTTGTATTTCTATTCGGGTGGCGACATAGTGTCTGCATCCGGAAACGCATATTGGCGCGCGGCGACGACGACTGTATTTCGTGGTTCGGCGGCGTTGAACCTTGGGCGTGCGGCGATAAGCACTGCGGCATATGATGTTTTGGAAAGTATTGATGGAACAATGCGCTTGCCACGTATTTGGAGAAATAATTTTTCGCTTGGTGGGGATGGACGGCATGCGCTTTATATGGGTGATGTGTTGTTAGATTTGCGGGTGCGCGCGCGTGATGATAATATGGTGCGCATTGGAAATATGGCTTTCGGTTTTTCGCGTTCGCAGCGCGCGTATGATGATGGTATGGGCGGGGTTGATAATATGCGGTTTGAATATTCGAAAGATTCTTGGAAAGTTGCGGCAGATTATCAACGTTATTTGACGGATGCGGAATCACGGTTTACTGGGGCAGCAAATCCGGTTTTGGGCTTAGCATCAAATGCGGTATCTACGGCGGCAGAGTATAAATATGGCAATTTATTCTTTGGTGCGCGCGGTGTTTCGGGCGCGATAACGGATGAAGGTTTGTTGGCCAATGACCCGACTATTTCGGCGAATTATGAACCGATGAAGTTAGGAAATTTTTCGGCGGTACAATCAAGCCTTGGTTGGCGGGCGAAAAAATTTGGTTTCACGACAAGTTTTGGTGTTGCGCATGAAAGCGATACTTTGCTTGGGGCGTCTGGGACAGGCCTGTTGGGATTAGGTGCGGCGGAAACGCAGTATCTTGATGCGGATGCGTATTGGAATTTAACGGATAGTGTTCGTGCGCGGGCGCGTGCTACATTTGCGTATACAAAACCGGGCGTTGACGGTAATGCGATTATTTCGCTTTCTGAACTTAGTTCAAATGCTTTTTCGGTGGGGCTGGATTCTGGTAATTTTTCATTTGGTCTGTCGTTACCGCTTAGCGTGGTGCACGGAAGCCTGTCTTATGATTACGCCGATTATGATATTGTAACAGATGATGAAGATAGGTATGATTTGGTGATTTCAAATGCCGGGGCGCGTAATATTGATATGGGAACGGGTTTGCGAGAGGTGCGTTTCAATGCGTCTTATCGTCAGAAACTTGGCGAATTTACTGATGGGGCGCTTGGGTTCATATATCGTGTGAATCCAAACAATACGCGTGAATTTGGAAATGAATCTATATTTATGATGAAATTGTCGCACAGACTTGGGATTTAATTCCCTTGACAAAATTTAGTGTTTTTTATATAATCTTTCGCCTGGGAATAGGGGGAAATGTATGGTGTTTATGAAATATCTTTTGTCGCGAACGGGGCTTTTCCCGCAGTATGAACCGGATGTATCCGATGTGCTGACGGTGGCGAACAAAGTGCGCAGGGTTAAGAGGTTACGCAATGACCATGGTGGGCGGTATTGGTATGTGTTTCCGAAAAATCGTAAACGCCATAATATAAAAGACATGGTTCGTCTGTTTAGGGCGAACGGCGTTTTGTTGCATTCGCACTATAGCGAGACGTATAACGAGTGGGTTTGGATTACGCGTGATTGGAATCAACAATTCATGAGTGATGTTAAGCAAGTTGTTAGCGATGAAACGAGTTTCGAAAAAATAGCAAAACGTAGAGAACGTGAAATTGCGAGGCGCAGTGAAAGGTTTGTTAGACGATATCGGTAACCATGATGTTTTGGTGTGGAGACTTCGTGATGTTGTTTCCGGGCTAAGGTATGTATTTTGTGGTGAAATAAAAAGGAAGCGACCATATATGTCTTTTGTTCGGTATTATGTTGGAAAATTAAATTTAACACCGCGGTGGGATGCGCGGGCGGAAGATGTGCTGTCGGCGGCAATGTCCGTACACAAAATTGACGAGGACAAAGATTCGCGTGGGCATAAATATTTCTATGTCGTTTTTTCATCTTCTGACTTTCGGCATGTTTTGGATGTTTCGCGTGTGTTTCGCGCAAATGGAATTTTGGGAACACTGTGTTATAAAAATGTTGTAAATGACGCGGGCAAACACCAGGGTATGTTGGCGCTGCGCGTGCGTGATAGAAATCAAAAGTTTATGCATGATGTCCAGGCAACGGTTAAAGATATAACATATTACCGTGATACAGTTTTGCCTGAATATAATGCGGCACATAAAAATAAAAAATATATAATTCCGGAATTGTTCGGGCGGTATAGGTAAATGAAACCGCCGGGGAACCGGCGGAGTTTTTTAGTTTTTACCACACGTATGTGTCGAATTACTGCACGTGGCGAGACCTGTACAATCTGATGCCATGCACCCGCATTTGTTCGCAAGGGTTTGCAAAACCCCACTGCAACATTGTGATGCGGACGTTGCCGGTTCATTGTATGCCAAACATTGTGCGGTGACCGAGGCAACACTGTAAAGCCAGCAATAATCTTCATCATTTTCATGCCCCGCAAGGTACCCCGCACAGGTCATTTTGTTTTGCCTCGTCTAAATCTGAAACATCTTGATAAAGATTGTTAACATCTTGAGAAAGATTGTCAAACCCAGTTTTTATTTCGCGCGTTTCATTCGCCACGGCACGAACGGTCGGAACAAAATTATCCATATTTGGAAAATTTTCTAGCCCACCGTCGTCGGCGAACTCACTAATACCACCAAGTGCGAAGTAATCATAAACAATATCGCCACCCAAAACACCGACCTTGTCCCCAAGCAGTCCATCGGTTCCATTGCTTCCATCGGGTGTTCCAAATGAAACCAATGCCGGAACGGTTACATCGGGATCACCACCACTGCCTTCATGCAACACCACACGATCGGTCGTGATGGTATCCTGCTTGGTTGCCAGTTCTTGGTCGACATAGTATTTTGATGTTACGGTTTTTTGATCAATTTCATCTTGTGTTGCCATTGCCGGCACGGCAAATAATGCCGCGATTATAATCGCCGTCATCCCGGCGAAGGCCGGGATCCAGTGCGAACGTATGTGAGCACCTGCGTCGCAGACATTTATGTTTTTCATTGTTTCACAATGAAAAATCTCCTGCGGAGCAAGTCCTCGCTATCGCGATGCCTGGGCACCGCGCTTCCGCGGTGTGACGATTCTCTACAACGCCGCGCACTTTTCCCGTCATCCCGGCGAAGGCCGGGATCCAGTGCGAACGTATGTGAGCACCTGTGTCGCAGACATTTATGTTTTTCATTGTTTCACAATGAAAAATCTCCTGCGGAGCAAGTCCTCGCTTCGCTTGGCCTGGGCACCGCGCTTCCGCGGTGTGACGATTCTCTACAATACCACGGGATACCGGCATGTGCCGGTATGACGGCAAATCTATATTACGGTTGAATATGTTTAATATGTTTATTTTTTTCATTCCTTTTCTCCCTTTTGTTTGTCCCACAAAGCCATGCGAAGTGGCGAAGTGGAATTGTTGTGTTGTTTTTGTCATTCCGGACTTGGTCCGGAATAGGGATTTTGGTAACGCCCTATTGCGGCGCGGGGGCCGCAATGACAAAGATTTTTTGTTGTTGAAAAAAACGTCGCCAAATGGGACGTGTCGGGGTGTTGAGAAATCATATGAAGTCATGACCCCTGTGGCTTTTATATATTTACCACAGGCACCCCGGCATGCGGGGCAATAGGATTTCGGCACAGAATATCGGAAAAATGCGAATTGAAACGCGGATTACGACATAATGTGCCGACTTCATATGGGCTTCTCAGGGCCCCGAACCAGATTCCCATCTGATTCAGTTCTTATGATATCATGAATCGCCCATTTCGGTCAAGGGGATTTTAGTGATTGACGCAATTATAACTTATTTTACGCGCTGTGTTTATTAATTGCAGCATGGATTTCGTCCAGTGTTGCAGTGGACGGTAAAATATCTTCGAAATAAATCTTTGCTGTGCCGGGGGTCATTTTACCACGCTTTGGCCAATAAAGCCCCGTGTCGATTCCAACCGGCGTGATTGGCAACTTTAATTGTTCCGCCAAAAATAACAGACCGCGCTTTAACGGAATTTTTTGGCCGGGTTTTACGCGGGTGCCTTCGGGAAAAATAATAAGTGTTTGGCCGTTCATAATGCGTGTGGCCACCGCTGCGGAAAGCTTTTTCATATTTGTTGCACCACGTGTGCGGTTTACAGGTTGCAATCCCATGCGCCAAAATGACCATCCGTAAATCGGTATCCAAAATAATTCGCGCTTTACAATAAAAAATGGATTTTGAATGTTCGTTACCAAGATTGCAACCTCCATTATCGACATGTGTTTTGATGCGATGATTGCCTTGCCATCAGTTCGGATGTTGTCGTTCGGTTGAACCGGAATTCCGTTTTCTTCGGTTGGTGGATAAAATATATGATACTTTATTCCGCATATCGCCCGCGCAAGTTTTAACACACCCCGTGCATCCGCCGTGATTGCGCGCAATGTCATTTTGCGGGACGGCAAAACAACCAGTAATACAGGTGCCCATAAAATAAAATATATGCTAAGTATAATTTTGAAAATAACAGTTCTGAACATTTTATACCTTTTTATTTATATGATGATTCGGGACCTTCCTTTATTCCGACCATTGTTACAAGAAATTTTACATATTCCACCAGCCATCGTTCCAATCGGCGTGCAGGCTTCATTTCACGTAAGACGACCGGGCATGATACGATTTGTGTGTCTGGTAACTCTGATTTTATCAAGAAACTTGCCCGTTGAATATGATCTTCGGTCGTGATGATAACGATTCGGTCAAGACCAGATTTTTCTACAATATCCTTTATTGCGAGTGCGTTTTGATATGTAGATTTTGATTCCGATTCGATTATTGCACGTTCATTGCCGATGTATGGTGCCTCTAGTCCGGCGCCAATTATATATAAATCTGCATCAGGGTATTTTTCTATTTGCTTCATCGCAAATGGAACACGGCGAAAATCACCCGTCAGTACAAAAATGCTGTCGTTATTCAAAATAAAATCGCAATCGTTTGGTGATGTCAATTTAAAAATGATTCCGCCAAGAACGAATATACCAAGCAATAAAAAAGACGGGCGCAACAGTTTCATGATTCACAGTTTAATATCTTTAATGTTGTTCGTTTCGTTACCATTATAGCGAACAAAACAATTATAAATGGAACAAGTAAAAGCGCAATCCATCCGGCACCGGATATCTCAAGCATCGCCATCAAACCAACACGTGCCGACCGGGCAACCCCAACTATCATAATCAATATTGGACAGGCAACAATAAATCCGATGCCACATGCCGTGGTGCAAATTTTTGCGACAATCATTTGCATTTGTTTAGTAACGAAATGGTCGCTTGCGCCAACCTGGTTCAAAATTTCAAGTTCGCGTTTATGTAAAATTGCCGTGTTGCGTGCGATAAATGAAACACATGTGCCGATTGTTACGATGATAAGTCCAAGCAATAAAGTTAGTATCATTACCATTTTCCAACCCGCAGATATAGATGGCCGTAATGCATCGTGGTGCGGAATAAAGCGCGCATTATTGCCAACCAAATTGCCGACAGTGTTCATATCGGCCCGTGATTTAAATTTAATTTCAAACATTGTAGGCAAATATTTCTTTAATACGCCATTACCGCCGCCAAGCCATGGCTTCATCAAGGTTGACATTTCGTCATCGTTAATTTGACGAATAGTGTCGATTTTATCCTGATTCGTTTCAAAGACCCTTTTGATGGTATCTATTTTTTCATTGTTTGTAACCTGAACCGTCGCGTGAACATCCCATTGCCGATTCCAATTTACAATGCCTGTGCCGATTGCCAGTGCCAAGCCTAGTGATAAAACCGCCAAAAATGTCATTATACCCATGATTGCCGTCATAAATACGGACTGGTCATGAAATAAAGAAAATACAATCGGTTTTTTCATTTCTATTTATTCCCAATGTCATTAAATTGTTTTGATAAATCCGCGAAATATCCCACATCGTGGATTTCAGGTGCAGTTTTTTTTGCCGAAATGTGCGGATGCGTGGGGCCACTGAACGTTAATTTATGGTTTTCAACATGCATAATCGGAAACCGGTAAGTTTCCATCAATTTGGAATTATGCGTTGCAAGAATAATAGTTGTATTGAACATTTTGTTCATCTGAATAAAAAGTTCCATCAAACGAGATGCGTTTTCATCGTCCAAATTTCCGGTTGGTTCGTCCGCAAGCATTATAGACGGTTGGACAATAATCGCGCGCGCAACGGAAACGCGTTGCTGTTGACCGCCACTAAGCGTTTTGGGATTCGCGTTCGCATACTTCGCAAGTCCGACCCATTCCAATGTTTTCGTTACAAGTTTTTTTATTTTTGCTTCGTCCATGCCGCGTACCCGCAGGGGCAGGGCGACATTGTCAAACACCGATATGTGCGATAACAAAGAATATTCTTGGAATACAATCGCCATCTTGTGGCGCATTTCTGTGATTTCATCGCGCGACATAGAATTTGTCGGGTTCCCAAATATTTTTATCGTTCCGCGACATGGACGGTGCAAATGATAAATCAATCGCAATAGTGTCGTTTTGCCCGCGCCTGATGCGCCTGATAAAAAATAGAAAGAACCAGCGCTGATGTTAAAAGAAACATCGGTTAATATATCGGGATTATTCTCGTAACGTGCGCCGACACCGGCAAAAGAGATAATTGTATTGTCTTCCATGCCAGGTATATTAGTAAAAAAAAATTGGGGGGTCAAGGCTCTAAAAAAACAAAACAATATAAAAATATTTACTAATTTTGTCTTTTATAAGGGGGTAAAATGTGGTATAATTTAGCGTTAGGAATATAGTTAGGAGAAAATCTAATGAAACATTTTTTTACTGGATTTATCGCGATTTTGGCGGTTTTGGGTTATGAAAGTGCAAATGCGGAATGTGGGTCGTGTTCGGGTTGCACATCTTGTTCGTCGTGTTCTTCGTGTGGTGGTCGGACACAGACAATTCGCATAACCAGTGGAAGTGGTACCGGTGGTCGTGTGGTCAGTACACCGCAGGTTGTATCAAATACAGTAAATTCTAATGGAAACGGAAATGTGCCGGTTGTTCGGGTAACTACTGGTACGGCACGCTATGTTGGTGGAACACCTATGGTTGATGTTGATGTGCGTGCGCCAAAAGATTATGTGGTGCGTGATGCAGGTGGAAATCGGCGCGTTTATCGTGATGGTGATGCGGGCTATGTTGACGATGATTATAGGGATGAAGATTATGAAGATTACGAAGTGCGTGGTGGCGTGATGCCGGTATATCAAGGTGGTCGTCAAAACTATCGTGCGGCGGCCCCGAATTATCAACGCCCAGATTATGAAAATCAGCGTTCAGATTCTAGGCAGCCGACAAAGTATCGGCGGTCAAATTATCAGCCGAATTATCAACAGCAGGATAGGTATTATGATAATGAAATGACACCGGTTCCGGATGATGTTTACTATGATGATCCGCGTTATAGTGAAACGGCCTATACGCAAACAGAAACGCGTACGACGGATTCTCGTTCATATAATTGGCGCAGTGCTTGGTATGTTGGGGGACGTTTGGCTTTGAATTTATTAAGTTGGACAAACAAGTACAAGGCGACACCGCCTGAATCTGTGGTGAATCCGAATGCGGATCATGATGACTACAGTTTAAAACCTGTGGTCGGTGGAAATATATTTGCTGGGTACCGGTTTAACCCAAATTGGCGCGCGGATCTTGAATTTGGTTTTACGTCTGAATATTCAGATTCGGATAGTGGTATAACATTTAAATTGTCGGTTCCATATGTTACGGCGAACGTATATTACGATTTTGTGAATGGACTTTATTTGGGCGCTGGGCTTGGTGCGGCATTTCCTACAATTCAGATGGAATGGGAAAATTTTGTCGCAAACAGTTCCCGCAAGACAGGTGCGTCGTTTGCGGGTGCGGCGATGGTCGGGTATTCGTATAACCTTTCAAAGTCTTTGATATTAGATTTGCGTTATCGTCTTGCTGGGTATAACGGAACAACTATGGAACGTGGTGTAACAGGCTACAGTTATGCCGGAATTGAATTAAAATCATTGGAAACCAAGGTTGGGTTTATATTGGATAATTCAATTTCGGTTGGTTTGAGGTACGAATTCTAAGAAGGGGGAAAAAAGGAAAAAAATCGATTCGTTTTTATTTGATAAGAAATCGTTAAATTCGAATCGGAATGTTGCGCGTATGTCGCAGAATCTGTGCGAAAGAAAAAATTTGACAAACAGATTTTGGAAAAGGCAAAACGTGTGATATACTATAAGGTAAGGAAGAGAGAGATGCGGTTCAGCTTAAATACATCTTTGTTGGCTTTGGTATTTGCGATTGGCGCGGCGGATGTTTTTGCGGCACCAACCGTTAGGTCGCTTGGGACGGGGTCGATTTCGACTTCGGCATCGGCACCTACGTCGGCACCAAATGGTGTGGCCAGTGGGACGACCGGCGGCGCGGTCAGTGTGGCAACTGGTTCGTCATCGCGTGCGGGTTCTTTGCGGACGGGTGGTTATATCGGGCCGCGTGCAACGGTATCTACATCAAGTTCAGGGGCGGCGGATTCGGCCACGCAATCTGAATCGACGGGTACGGCGGTCAGTTCGGGTAATGCCGGATTAAATCGTGCTTCATCTTCACGTTTATCAGTCGGAAGTTATATTGGTGCACCACATCATTCGATTAGTACAGATGGTGTTGATATTGACCTTTCGGGCTATGTTGAAAAGTTCCAAGGTAAAGATGTAAAGGGCGAAGCGTTAATTGTTGGTAATGATGGATATGTAACAACGGGTGAAATCGTAACCCCGGACCAGTTGGAAATAGACCTTTCACGCAAGGTTGATAAAGACCAAGGTATGGGAAATGCCGGCAAGGCGCTTATCGTTGATAATGATGGTATTGTCAAGCCGTCTGATGATTTTGTTAATCGGTTCCAAGGTGGTAATTTAGAAAATGGCGAATACGAACATGCGGGCGAAGCGTTGGTTGTTGGTGAAGATGGATACGTAACAACGGGTGATGTTGTGACGACATCTGAGGTTACCAATATAGTTAATCAAATTACAGAAGGTTTAGGAACGGATATTTCTGGCAAAGTTGACAAGAAACAATTAACCGGTGCGGGCAAGGCGCTGGTTGTCGACCCGGCGGATAATATTTTAAAGCCAACCGGTGATTTTGTTAATCGGTTCCAAGGCGGCGATTTGGAAAACGGCGAATATGAAAACGCGAACATGGCGTTGGTTGTTGATCCGACGGATGGAAACGTAAAACCGGCCGGTGATTTTGTTAACAGGTTCCAAGGTGGCGATTTAGAAAATGGTGAATATAAAAACGCCGGAAAAGTGTTGGTTGTAAATGATAACGGGTATGTAACGACCGGAAGAATGGATTTGGATAGTTTGGTTGATGATTTGAACCTTGGGGAGTTAGCTTATAAAGATAAAGTTAAAAATGCAGAAGTTGCCGATGATGCCGCGATTGAGCGTAGAAAAATGGCCACGGATATAACAAGTACACTTGATTGGATTGATCAGTGGAAGAATCAGGAATTGGATCCAGAGGCCGAAAGTCCAGAATCGGCGTATCAATTGGACCCGGAATCGCGTTATGTTTTGGCGGTGGATGAATACGGACAACCGGCATGGTTTAGGGTTGTCGTGGAATAGGGGGACAGAACAACGATAAGAAGAAGCTTTGGTAAAAAGACAGGACACAATTACTGTTGAAATACCACAGAAAACGCGTTGGTTTTGGTGATAATCAAAATTGATGCAAAACAACAACAAACGAAAAAAGGAAAAAAAATGAAAATAAAAATAAGAGGGTTAGTATTTGTGGGATTTGCCGCAGCCGTGTTCGCGTCAGGTGCCCGTGCAGCGATACCGAATGGACAAACGGCCAAGACTACGGTTACGTCAAAGAACTATGTTGATGCGAAGTTCCAGGCCAAGGAAAAACGCGTTGAACTTACGGGTAACGAGACTTATAGTGGTTTAGAGTCTAACATTAAGACGTCAAATGAGCATTATCCATCTATGAAAGTTTTGAGTGATGCTGTCGGGGATGGTAATTTCCAACCAAAGTTGACGACAGGGGGTAAACCGAGTTTAGGTACGTATGACGCGAATGGTGTGCAACTTTGGAAAGCAGCCGCGTCTGGAGAATATGTTGCGGTTAGTGAACCTGTGGGTGGAACAACAATTAGTTTTGACATTGATTCGGGGACGATTGCGGATACTGCCACTAAGATTGGTGACGCTGGTGCATCAGGTGCCGGGGATGGTGTAAAGAAAAGGTTGACCACCGCCAAGGCTGTGTATGACTATATTAATGGTGACGGTAGTGGTAATGGTGGGTTTCAGCCGAAGGTTGATGCACCGCATTGGAATGCGCAGACCAGTACGTATGATCATGATACCCGTAATGTAATACAAGTTGGTCAGTGGAACGGAACACTTGATGCGAATGGTAATGTGACGACTAATTCTGCTACATGGGCTGATTTTGTGGCGGCGCCTGACCATGGTAACGATTTGGGATATCTTACTATCGGTCAGCAAGTTGGTGGTGGATTTGGTGCGGAGTATAATATTAACATCGATGGAACGAAAATTGCCACTTCAGAATCAGGTATTGCTGCTGTTGAAAACAGTAGCGGTGCTATCGGAACTGATAACAAGTTAGCTACCGCAGGTGCTGTGTATAATTATGCGGTTAAAAAAAATTGGGGTTCGACGAACGCGAATAAGACCTTGGTTACCAACGGCAGCGGTATCGTGACGGTCAGTGATGTTCCGGCAATGCCAGAATTTACTCAAAACGATGTTTGTAAGAATGAAAATGTTAACTGTGCGTTGGTTACGACATGGGTGCCGGCGGATCCTAGTAATAATGTGGAGGCGCATATGGAATTGCATTGGACGGTTATGGCTGATAGTACCGATACAGTTACTAACCCGTAAAATGTTGTTAGAAAAATTGTGTCCTTGGGGTTGGCGGGCTTCCTCTCCCGCCGCCCCGTTTTTTTGTTACGTCGTTCCGGCGAAAGCCGGGAACCCGTCAGATACGTCGCGGTTCCGCTCATTACAACTCCAACGAGATACCGCCTTTCGGCAGGATTGTAGATGTTACCAATTTCGATGACAAGATTATCGTAATAAAGCGACGATTTCCAGAGCACCGTCATCCCGCGATATCGGGTTCCGCGCAAAACAGGTTTTTGCGTGGGTGATGGTGCGCGGGATCCAGTTTTTGCAAATGCAAAAACTTGCGTCGCAGACATCAAATAAATTGTCATTTCGAACTTGTTTCAGAATCCTGCGGAGCAAGCCATCGCTGTCGCGATGCCCCTGTCGCGCCGTAGCGTTTCGCGAAGGCGGATGGGCACCGCTCTTCAGCGGTGTGACGATTCTCTGGAATAACTTTCTTGTCATCGAATTTAGTAACTTCTATAGGGGTGACGGTGTTTTTTCGGGGCCCGATAGTAAGGGGATTGACAACTTATCCTTGAATTTTTATAAACGTTTGCTATGCTGATATGCAAAGGAAGTTTTTATGGATACCAATTACACAGTTCTTGCGCGAAAGTACCGCAGCCAGGATTTCGGGTCTCTTATTGGCCAAGATGTTTTGGTTAAAACACTGACGACCGCCATTAAAACTGGGCGCATCGCGCATGCGTATATTTTTACCGGAATTCGTGGAACAGGGAAAACCAGTACCGCGCGTATTTTGGCCAAGGCGTTAAATTGTCTGTCGTCCGATGGGCCAACGGCAACACCATGTGGCAAATGTGAAAATTGTCGCGCAATCGCCGCGGGTCAGCATATCGATGTTTTGGAAATTGACGCGGCATCGCATACGGGTGTTGACAACATGCGTGATATTTTGGATGCGGCGCAATATCGTCCAACAAATGGTCGGTATAAAGTATATATCATTGACGAAGTTCACATGCTGTCGTCCAGTGCGTTTAACGCATTGCTTAAAACACTCGAAGAACCACCGGCACATGTTATATTTATCCTTGCCACCACTGAAATACGCAAGGTTCCGGTTACGATTCTTTCACGGTGTCAACGGTTTGATTTGGTGCGTGTGCCGGTTGATACATTGAAAAAGCATTTCGCATGGATTGCCGAACAAGAACAGGTTGAACTTAGCGACGCGGCAAACGAATTACTTGCGCGCGCGGCGGACGGTTCAGTGCGTGATGGACTTTCATTGCTGGATCAGGCGATTGCCCAAACCGGCGGGCATGTTGATGAAAAGTCTGTGATGGATATGTTAAAGCGTGCTGACCGTGGCGTTGTCGTTGACTTTATGCAGACGATTTTATCTGGAAATGTTTCGGCGGCACTTGCCAAAATGGACGAGATTTATACTAATGGTGCGGATTTAACAATGCTGATGACCGATATGATGGAATGGGTTCATTGGGCAACGCGTATGCATCCCGTCCTGCGCGCGGGCGAAAGCAATCATGTTCCGTATACCGCCGACCAACGCGAACGCATAAACGAAATAAACAAACATGTGTCGTTGAATACGTTATCCCGAATTTGGCAGGTGTTGGTTGCATCTGTTCCGGAAATGGCGGCGGCGGCAAATCAGAAACAATGTTTTGATATGTTGGTAATTCGCTTGATGCATGTGGCGGATATGCCGTCTTTGCCGGATATTTTAAAGACGGAAAAAGTGGATACGCCGCGTCCTGCGCCAGTTGCGGCAAAACAAAAGAAATTGGAAATTCGTTCTGCGTCTGAATTAGCGGATGCGCTGGAAAACGCGCGCGAAATGTTGCTTTATTCTTACTTTACGAAAAATATAGAGGTTTCTGATTTTTCAGGCACGCATATATCGTATTTTGACCGTGGGAACGATGCGAATTTTCAACCGAAATTGGTGAAATGGCTAAACGATAAAACTGGTGAAAATTGGGTTGTGGAAAAGATTGAAAAGTCGGCACAAACACAAACTGTTGGCGAACAGGAAATGGCCGCCGCGGAATCAGACCCGATAGTCGCGGATGCTATGTCGCTTTTCGATGGTGCGGAAATTGTGGGAATTTCAAAACAATAAAAAATAAAAAGGGGGGAAAAATGAAAAACGAATCGGGACGTTCTCTTATTGAAATTGTTGGTGTATTGGCAATTACCGCGGTCATGACCGCAAGTGCAATTGCAATTTATAATTCTATACGTCGCAATCAACACAACACTATCGCCGCCGCAACATTGCGAGAGGTTGCCAAAGATATAAACATGCTTATGGGAATGCGTGGGGATTATACTGGAATATCGGTCGATTATTTGGTCAAGGCGGGCGCACTTGCCACGCCGGATGCGCCGATTGGAAAGACGTGGAATATTGATGTCGGTATTGATAGAACGACATTTGTAATAAATCTTTATGGTTTGTCGCGCGCAGAATGTGAGTTCTTTGTGTCTGCAATGCCGGCGTGGGCAACGGATATGTATATAAATGGATATAACGCGACCCAGGTTGTAAACTGTTTTCCGGGGTCTGAAAACGATGTTTCATTTACGGGTATGTAGTATGCGAAAATTTTCAATTGTGATTTTTTCTGTTTTGTTACTTGCGTCTTGTGCGGCGTATAAAAGTCCGGACCATTCTATGTGGCAAACGTACCTGCGCGGGGCAAGTTTTACGGATATGACGGAAAATGCACGTACCGCAAAAAAGCCGATTTTCCAAGGTGCCGGTGGTAAGACGGTATCAGAGGTTGTAAAACAATCTGTGGAAATGGAATACGGCGACCCGGCACAAAACGAATCGGCAATGTATGTTGGATATATGTCTGGGTTAGAAAATGAACTTTATGATGCTTTGCGCCGGCCAGGCCTATCGGTCCAGCGTGCCGGCACAGATGTGTTGGTTATTTTGGTGCGCGATGCAATTATGGAACTTAATGCGCCGGAAATATCGGCGGATGGCGATGATAATTTATCGACAATTGTGAAAATATTAAAAAAGTATGATGCAACTTTTGTTGAAATTGCGGGCTATACCGATTCGATGCGTGATACAAATGCGGCGCGCGCGTTTTCATTAGATATGGCGGAAAGGGTTGGTGTTTATTTTGCTGCACACGGAATAAAAACTTCACGCATGTTTATTGTTGGTCGGGGTGCGGCGCGCCCAATTGCGGCCCAAGATGAATGGGGCCGGCTTGCAAACCGGCGTGTTGAATTAAGAATTTCGCCTGTTCGATAAAAAATAAAAAAATTGTCTTTTATTTTTTATTTTTTGTTGCTATAGTCGGACCGTCAACAAAACAAAAGGAAGGAAAAAATGAATAGAACAAATACCCAGGCCGGGGAAGCGGCAACAAAAAAATATGTTAAATTTGGCATCGTGGCGGTTGTCGTAATCGCGGTTGCGGTTATCGGACTTTTTGCGATTCGGGCTTTTTCCAGTAAAACGGTTAGTGCGGAAACGGCTATTGATGGCATTTCAAGTGAGGCCGTATCTGGTGGCGACTTGCGCATGGCGGTGATTCGGATGGATGCGATTCAATCGGAATCTAAGGCGTTACAGGATTTGCGTAAACAACGTGAATCGTACGAAAATAAACTGCGCGATGAACTTGAAAAAGAACAAAAAGATTTGGAAAAAGAAAAAGAAGAGATTGAAAAATCTCAAGATGTCCTTTCACAAGAGGCATTGCAACGCCGGGTTGTTGAATATCAAGGCAAGGTTACAAAATTGCAACGTGATTTGACTGAACGTGCCCAGGCTGTTGATGTCGCGTTTCAAAAGGCATTGGTTGAAATCCAAGAAAAACATCTTGACCCGATTATAGAGGCGATAATTGCGAAAAAGAACTTGTCTTTGGTGATTGATGGTCGTTTCGCGCGTACAGGTTCGAACATTGAAAACCTTGATATCACGGCGGATGTTATCAACGCGTTGGATAAAAAGGTTTCAAGCGTGAAAATGGACACTCCAAAAGGGTTTTAGTAGTAAGTGTTAGTGTGAGTGGCTAGTGGTTAGTGGGGGATTCTGGAATAATCTCGCAATTACGGGTTTGTTCTGGATACTACTGACCACTAACACTTTTTTCTTTTTTTTCCCCATTTTCTATGATATAATGAATTGATACCAAAAGGGGAAAGAGAATGAAATTTCTTAAAGCTATTGTTGGAATTTTACCGGTTTTGTGCGTAATTGCGCCCGCATCGGCGGCATTAAATAGTATTGATAGATCGACATCATCATCGGGCCGTATATCCGTGTCGCCATCGATTGGCGTAACCAGTGCGTCAAACATTGCGGCGGCGCGTCGGTTGCCGACATTGTTGAAAACCGCAAGTGGCACAACCACAACGACGACCACCACTACGTCGGAATCTGCGTTGATGGACGAGGTTGAGTGTGTTGAACGTTACACAGAATGTATCAAGGCATCCGATGTCTGCGATTTCAATTTCGAAGAATGCACAACCCCTGAGTTATTCTATGCCAAAAAGCCCCAGTGTAACAGTGTTTTGCTACAATGTACATCGACGGGCATAAACACCCTTTTTGGAACAAGTGTGACGACGAATTTATCCGCGAAAAACGATAACGGCGAATACGTCTATCCCACGGCGGGCAGTGTTCTTGGTCAATTCATAGAGGCTGGCGCAATCAGCAACCGCCTTGACACATCGTCTTGCGTAAAGCGTTATACATCATGCCTGAAAAAAGACAATGTTTGCGGCGAAGATTTCGAACTTTGTACCACGAACAGCGAATTTAAAAAGCAAAAGATTTATTGCGAATCTACCCTTGCGCGGTGCCAAGAAGAGGGCATTAAGGAATTATTTGGCCTGACCGACACGACGCGTGACCCGACATCGCAAAGCCGCCTTGGGGTTATGATTACCGAAGGCGCGGGCCTTGCGGCTGTGAACGCGGTTTCCACATGCTATAAGGTTGCGGACCAATGCGTTCTTTCCGCGTGCAGTGCGAACCCATACCGTTGTATGGAAGGCAGCAGCACACTATTGTCCGCCACGGTTGATGCAATAAACGAAAGCCGGACACTGACCAATGAACAAATGCAATTGGTGGCTGAAGCCCTTACTAAACAGCAGGTTTCAAAATATATCAAAAACGCGTGTTTTGATACAATTGGTGGAAACAAGTATTGCCACATGACGGTCAACGAAGGCAAAATGCCATCGTCCAAGGCACTAATTGATGAAGACGAACGCGATAACGTCTATGCCGATATCATAGGCCCAACGATGAAGCGCGTTGATACGCAATTGCAAAAAATATTGGATAAGTTCGACAAGAAAGCCAAAGACACCTGCAGTGATACGATTACCGCATGCGCGATGCGTTCGTGTGGTTCGGGACTTGGTTCACTGTGTTACAGCCGCGTGTTCGGTTCTGGAAATTCCGCAAGTGATTTTGAAAACTCTATCAACGGCGGTGCGACATACAGTGAAATAAAGGCTGGTTGTGAATCGATTGTGAACAGCGATGCCAATTGCCAATATGCGGCGGCATCTGCGACGGCCAAGAATTACAGTTATTCTTATAACGAGGCAACAACCTTTACCAACCTTTTCCCGGCTGAAGCGGGTAAGGACCCAATCGGTGTTATTACTCGTTTGAATGCATCATTGGCGCAAAACTATAACAACGCCGCGATTGAACAAATGGCAAAAGATTGTAAAAATACGGCGGTCAGTTGCATTCGTTCTATGTGTGGTGCAGATTTTGTAAATTGTTATCGTAATCGGACGGATGTTATGTCTGATGCGTATAATACAGAAAATGCGAACTTTAACAAGAGCATGAACAAAGTTACCGGTGTTCTCGACTTTAATATCGTTCGTGGTTTGTGTGTTAACATGGTCAAGGGGTCCGACCGGTGCGATGAACACTTAAAGATTCAAACATACAGGAATTATACCGATGGCAACGGCAGTAACGGATGGGGTAATAAAAAGACCGTTCGCGATGCATGGGTTGATGCGTCCAAAGAAGGGTACCATCAAACAGATTCTGCGGATACACGTATCTTGATGGGTTGCATGGTTAAAAAGAGCAACACCGCCGGTGGTGGATTGATGGGACGTGGTGGCGAATCTATCTGTGATTCCAAAGCGGGCAATCCGAATTATATTGAAGATTGTGGAACTGTTGATGAAGAAGGTTGTTTGTATGATGAAGAATATTATGTAACCGAAACAGATTATCAATACTCTATGACGGTTGATACAATGTTCCAAGAAATCTTGGCTGACCTTGAACTGGAGGCCCAGGCGAAATATAATGCCAAACTTACCGCGGAACAACATATGTGTATCGATGCAAACAGTGGTGGTATTATGGGTAACCGTGAAGGCGCAAGTACATATATGTGGGTTAAACTGCGCAGCAAACGTGTACCAAAGAATTACAGCACCGCTGGGTTAAAGGTAAACGATTTCACGGAAAGTAACGATTTGTATGGTTCGTTCTGTCGTGCGCGTGTTACAATTCAATCTGATGACCCGGATATCCAAGCGATATTACAGAAAAAGTCCCAGAATTGGTCCACAGCGTACTTTGCGGTTGGTGATGTGTTCACTTGCGGTTCATGGATTCCACAGAAAAGTTTGGAACAAATCGCAAACCGTGTCGCGTGTAAGAAAGCGGTTGCCAAAGGGACATTACCATCGGGGACCGATTGCACCAATGAAACCAAGGTTGATGATTTGAAATTGACCACTGGTCAGAATTGGGCGGTTGCCGCGGCAACAATCGGTTCGGGCGCATTGGGTGCCACCGCAATGGATTTGTTGCAAGGCAGAACAGGCTTTGGCGGATTGCTGAATACCAGTCCGAGCAAAGTTGATGAATGCACCGCACGGGTAAATAACGAACGTAATTATTGGAATAATTTGAGTTTGAAAGACTGGTGTCTTGATAAAGTTAAACAAAATGATAAGACCACGTGTGAAACAGCCGCACAAACAACTGGTGGAACGTGTGAACCTTGTTTAACAGGGTATATACCTTCAGGAAATGTGGATAGCATAATAAGAAAAGCGGCAAGCAGTTCAAACACAATAACGACGTATACCGCAAAACCATCAGGCAATAGTGTCATAACAAAGGGATGGGTTGATGAACATTTGGCAGAGTTGGATGCGGGCAAGGTTTGTGGTAATAGTTCTGGTCGCGCAATGTGGGGACGTGTGGGTATGGATGCGCTTGGTGCGGCGGCGCTTGGAACAACCGGATTCTTGGCCACACGGAATAATATTCGTGAATCCAATCGTCAGCAATTTACCGCGGATGAAGAAGAATTTATGCGTGAAATCGGTGACCATATTTATTGCTTTATCGGTGCGGACGAAGCCGGTACCTATGGCGACCTTATTGAAATCAGCGTAGAGTAATCCCCTTCGCTGGCGAAGGGGGGGACCGCGGGACGCGGTGGGGTAGTGGTTTAGAGGCAGTTTTTACTGCCTCTTTTTTAATTGTGCAGTTTTTACTGCCTCTTTTTTAATTGTGAATGTAAAAATGCATATTATAATTATTTCGTAATGAGATTGCCCAAAAATAAATCTTTAATTAAACGTGCGCGCGAATTGCGCAAGAATTCAACATTGTCCGAGGTGTTGTTTTGGAACGAAGTAAAAAATAAACAACTTAATGGACTGGATTTTGATAGACAAACAATAATAGGAAATTATATTGTTGATTTTTTCTGTCCACAATTAGACGTTGTTATAGAAATTGATGGTTGCTCGCATGCAAATAAACAAGAGTATGACCATATACGGGACGAATATTTACATTCTTTGGGTTTGCATGTTATTCATATATATGATGAAGACGTGAAATGCGATATGACCGCCGTCATTCAAATGGTAACCGAATTTTGCGATTCCTATAAAAATTAAGCTGGCTTGTCACTGGCACTTCGTGCCACCACTACCCCGTCTTGTTCGCGATGCTCACAATCCACCCCTTCGCCCGCGAAGGGGAATTTTGCTTTATCGGTGCGGACGAGGCCGGCACCTATGGCGACCTGATTGAAATCAGCGTAGAGTAATGTAAACGTTAGTTAATTAGTTACGGGCGCATGTGCGCCCGTTTCTTTCGATTATGACAATTTGTGGATAACCAAACCGCTGCGCAGTTTTGGTTCAAACCATGTCGTCTTTGGTGGCATGATGTTGCCGGTGTCCGCAATGTCGATGATTTGTCGCATTGTGACCGGGTACAGTGCAAAGGCCACCGCCATTTCACCGCTGTCCACGCGTTTTTGCAGTTCACCAAGGCCGCGGATTCCGCCGACGAAATCGATGCGCTTGCTGGTGCGCAGGTCGCCAAGGTTTAATATCTTGTCGAACACTAAATTTGAAAGCACCGTCACATCCAACACACCAATTGGGTCGTTGTCGTTATACGTGCCGGGTTTTGCCGTCAATGAATACCATTTGCCGCCCAAATACATGCCAAAGTTGTGCAATTTATTTGGCTTGTAAATTTCCGCGCCCATTTCTTTCACATCAAAAGATTTTGAAAGTTCCGCAATAAATTGTTCCGGTGTAAGGCCGTTCAAATCTTTGACCACGCGGTTATAGTCGATAACCTTTAACTGGCTTTCTGGGAAAATCACGGCAAGGAAGAAATTGTATTCTTCGTTTCCGGTGTGGTTCGGATTTTGTTCGCGCTTTTCCGCACCAACGCGTGCCGCCGCCGCAGTCCGGTGATGGCCGTCCGCAACGTAAAGCGCCGGAATGGTCTTAAAGATTTCGGTAATGCGCGCGTTTATCACATCATCGCGAATGACCCAGAATTTATGACCGAAACCATCCGCCGCGGTAAAGTCATATTCAGGCGCATTGTTCTTTACAAAGTTTTCAACGATTTCGTTCATTTCCGCAACATCTGGATACGCAAAGAACACCGGTTCGATGTTTGCGTTTTGAATGCGCACGTGAATCATGCGGTCGTCTTCTTTATCCTTGCGCGTAAGTTCGTGCTTTTTGATTTTACCGGTCATATAGTCGTCGACATTTGCCGCTGCGACCAAACCGTACTGTGTCCGGCCGTCCATCGTTTGCGCATAGATGTAATACATTTCTTTGTCGTCTTGGACCAGCCAACCGCGGTCTTGCCACAGTTTGAAATTTTCAACCGCTTTGTCATAGACGGCTTGGCTATGCTCGTCCGCAATCGGGTCAAAATCAATTTCTGGTTTAATAATATGCAACAGTGATTTTTCGCCGGCCTCTGCCTTGGCCTCAACCGAATTCAGAACGTCGTATGGACGCGATGCAACTTCGGATGCGATTTCTTTTGGTGGACGAACGCCAGCAAATGGTTTTATTTTCATTATGTCTCCTTTTGTGTTAAACGGTCTTGATTATAACCCCGTTTTTACAAAAGGCAAATTTAGTTTTTATTCCGCGTCAATCGCTACATCGAACACTGTTTCGGCGCGCGCCGTGTCCAATGGATGCGATTGGAACGGAACGGTTTCAAAGTCGATTGCGTTCATGTCTATGCGACGAATTGTGCGGTTGAACATTGTGTGATAGTAAATTTTCCGATTCGTAATATCACTTGCGATTGTCCATTGTGTTGCGGACGGCATATCGAATTTTGCAGTACCCTGCGCGTATGCCGTGCCAAACGGAACATCAAAGTTGTTCAGGATATGAAACGCCTGTTTGACCGTACTTGCCGCGTCCGGTTGCGTGATAGAATAATTCTTGAAAAACGATGCGCGTACAAATCGCGATGGCGATGAAAAGTCCCCAGGCAGGCCGAGAAGCCCCGTTCCGTGACTTAGCGATTGCAGTTTTATTGGACCGAATACGGTTGGCGCGATGGTGCCCGATTGCAAATTGATATAGTTATCAAGGTTTGTTAAATGCCATGTGAATTCCGGCGAATTTGCGATTGTGCCCAGTGGGTTTTCGTGGAATGTCGGTATGCCATCGATGATTTCCAAAACAACAACGCGCCCGTTTGGTTCGGCGATGCGCCAGTGAACGGTTGATGCGGTTGGGTCTATGTTCACGATGTTGACACTGTCGATTGCGTTTTTGACTTCGTCAATTGTGGAAAACGATGACAGTATCCATGACACAACTTGGAAATCTGCAAGGGTGCTTGCGTTGTCATCGGCGGAATACGGAACGTATTTGCCATAGTCTGGGAAATAGAATAGGGCGGCGGAAAGTCCGACCTCGTTCGTGCCGTCAACTATGAATTCTGGCTGTTGCATGCCGAGGCCGACAAAGCCGTATTTTGATGTGAATTTCATGCCGCCCTTTGACCCGTCGGGTAATAACGATTGTTCGGTGTGGCCGCGCGGCGATACGACATAAATGTTGTTCATTTCCGAACCCGACCAATCGACAGTGCGCGCCATAACGATGGAATCGTCCGCGGCGGTTAGTTTTATGCCAGTGCATGCGGTTGCGGTGTTTGCCGCGGCGATTATTCCGATTGTGAAAACAGATGTTACGATTTTGTTCATTGTTGGACTCCCTTTGTGTTTTTTGATGATTCTATCTGTTGCGATGCGCCACCGCCACAGGAACGAATTCAGCAAAAATCCGGCGCGTAATTTTTATTTGCAAAATGGGAAAAGCGCGTATATAATGTGGGGCGCCTTGGGGCATAGTTTAATGGTAGAACATCGGACTCTGACTCCGCTAGTATTGGTTCGAATCCAGTTGCCCCAACCAACAATTCTGTTAGGGGCTGAGAAAACCTTGAATTTCCGAACAAAAGGAAAGGTTTTATGTCAGCCCCAACAAAAAATCCTCAAAATCTTGTAACCAATTTGTCGCCAAATCATAAATTTGCACGTAATTTGTTTTTACGAAATGGCACTTTTTACATCAGAAAAATGATTTCAGGAAAACGTTTTACAAAATCTCTGCATACAAATGACCCATATCTTGCGATTCACATGTTGAAAATGTGGCAGACTTTCGGGCTTTTTGATCAAACAAATGAAGAGCAAAAAAATTCTAGATTAAATGAAATATTAATCTTGTTTGAAAAATTAAACGTATCAAAATATGTGGTGGAAGGAAAGACATACAAAGATGAAAAAGAAAATAGAGGTAGTGAAATGTTATTAGAAGAAAAATACAAAAAGTATGTCAAACCAAATATTTTGACAGTGAACAAACACGAGCTTGTAAAATATGATCATATGATGCATAAAATGATAAAGTACCTTGGAAATTGTCAAGATACTGATATTTTATCAAATCCTCATATACTTGAAGGAATGATTGACAAGTTGGCAAACGAGAAAACAAAAAGTGGTACTTTCTTTTCTCAGAAAACTTTACATGAATATGCAAAGTTGTTTAAGAGATTGTTTGATAGACAATCAGATAAAGAACTTGTTGCCGGCATAATGAATGTTGCAATCAGAACACATTGCAAGGCTGTTACCAAGGAACGTCAACCGTTGGGAGAACAAGATTTTATCGTATTGTTTCAAGCTATGAATAAATTAGCCTGCGGTGATGTTAGTTTTGTAGATGAGCATATCCAAGGCGTGAGTATTGATTTACAACATACTACAGATTCAAAAAAACGTAACAGATTGTATGCCAGAATGCATAATCTTAGATTAATCAAGGAACATCCAGAAGTAATATATTATGTTATTTTACTTATGATGTTCACAGGGAGCCGTGTTAACGCAATTTCAACTTTGAAAACGAGCAATATAAATGTAAAAGAAAAAACTATTGAAATAAATAAAGATGATGAATTGGTTGAAAAAGGCGATGTAAGAGAATCAATCAAGCATTTGAAGACAGAAGGATCTATGAGAGTATTACCAATTGCTAAATTTTTGATCAAAATGAAGTTTTTGAATTTTGTAAAAGCATTTAAAATCAACAATGCTGTCTCAAATGATCAATTTATTTTTGAGAATGTGATCAAAACAGAAGAAGGTTATAGACCTAATTATATCAATGAGGCGATCAATGAATTTTTGTTGATATTGGGTTTAAAACCAACAAAAAGTACAGAGATGCTAGATTGCCATTCATTCAAAACAACATTTGTAACATGGAATAAAAAGAAATTTGTAGATAAAGATTTATTTAGGTCGATTACAGGCAATGTCGGAAACAGCAAGGATATACTGGATAACAATTATACAAGATATTCATGGGAATTGACACCAACACTAATGATAGAGGGCATAAATATGATCGGTTATCCAAATCTTGATATCCTAACCCCTCCACAGAGGTGGAAAAAGGGGAAACAAGCGGTGAAACGTGTAATAAAAAAACATCAAGGGATAATGACAGTGCTTTCTTTGCCATTGTTGTTTTATATTCACGATTTGCTTGTTCTGTAAATCTTGAATCCTTCGGAAGTGCCGGTCGTTTTGATTGCATTATTCAGCCCCAAAATTGTTTTTTGATCAACCGTTTTGAAATTTTCTGGATTGGCACTTCCTTCCTTTATTTGTTCTGCAATTTGACACATCGTAAAACATCTATGCCCCCCATCTTTCAAATTTTGAGCAAAAACAGCATAACCTGTTGTACCACTACCGGCAAAAATATCCAGAACTCGTGCATTTTTATTATTTATCCAGTGCAAAATATCCATCATCAGTCGTAACGGTTTTTTCCCTGCGAATTCTATACCGGCTTGAGATTTGATAGAGTTCTTGAATTGTTGAAAGTTTTTCCAGATTGTTCCTCGTGGTATAGAATTTTGCTTTTTACCGTCATTATCCTGCAATCTATTCAAAAATGGTTTAAACTCCACCACGTCATTATTTTCTGTTTTTAGCAATAACTTACCGTCAAAACAAAAAACGCTATTCTGGGGGCAATTTTGAGCCTCTTTTGAGTATGTTTTGAAGGGAGATGTGCTTTTATACAACGAAGGGGCAATTTTTTCACAAATATGGGTCTCAAATCGCTGCGAAACCTCCATCAATTTGCCTATATTGTTCAATGTCATCCCTAATTTATGGTCAGCAAATTCTTCTATGATCCACTTTTCTCGTTTTAAGTGGTCAAGTAATGGTTCGTGTTTCAAATCTGGTGTTATTATCGTGTTATATTCTTTTGCAAATTTTTTATCTACCAAGTCATAAAGTTTATTGAGGAAACGAATTTTTTGACGATTTTTGGCATAAACAAGTAGGTAGAATTTTGTCTCTGCAAGGAATTTATTTGAATGAGAGCTATATATACCAGCATTGACCCCAGATTCCACAACGATAGAATTTATAGGTTCACCAAAAATCTCATTACACATCAGCTTTGTATTTGCTACTTCATCCTCGCCTATTGATAGTATCAGAAGCCCCCTTTCATCTAGCAGCTCTTTGCATAACATCAATCTTGGATACATAAACTGCAAAAAACCAGCATGTTCATCATAGGTGTCTTGGTAATGGCGTGTTTTTCTGGCATTTTTTTGATTATAAACAGGATCACCAAAAATCAGATGAAACGGTTTGAATTTCTTTTTTATCATGAATTTTAGGCAATCAATGTTGTCGGCAATATAAAGGGTATTACGGCTGTTTTTATTGTTTTGTTTTCTATTGTGGCACGCATCCGGTTTGAATTTTATGCTACTTGGCGTATATGCTTGTGCTATTGCCTCTGTCCTGCCGTCAAAGTTCAACCATACACCAGATCTTGTTTGTCCGCTCAGATCATTTGTGTATAATTCTTTTGCGGTTCCGACAGCTCTTGCATAACAGTAGACTTGGTATCTTTGTCTCTCTTTCCTCATGGGTAACAAAATTTCTAGGCCTACCAATCTTTTTACAACCTTTGCTGTTGTCCATTTGCTTACTTTTATTTTATCTGCAAGTTCTGATATATTTACGATGGGTTGGTTGCATACGGCATTAAGGATGGCTTTTGCGGTTTTCTTGGCTCTGCCCATTTCTTCTATCGCTTCCAAATCTTCAGCATAAATCTTTTGATTTTTTCTGGCTAAAGCGGCTCTCACATAAGATGATTTATTGGTTTTCATGAGTCTTAGTATAGAATATCAAAAGTTGACTTGCAACCATAATAAAACAACTTTATCTATCGTTTTTACGATTTGATGTAACACAAAACAAGTTCAAAAAATTTTGCGTAACCACATCGCCAACATAATACGTTAATATTTCTATATGGTCGGAGATTTGCGACTCAACTCTCCGACCAATTTTATTAGATGACACTAGTTTTTTACAACAAAATTGACCAATTTGTTTGGAATAACGATAGTTTTTATAATTGTTGCACCTGTCAACTTTTTTGCTGCCACCGCTTTGGCATGGTCAATCAAATCTTGTTCACTGATATTTGCAGGAACAACAAAATCTTTGACACGTTTTCCGTTTACAGAAACAACAATTGTCATATCACTTTCAGTCAACTTAGACGCATCAAATGTTGGCCATGGTTCAAATACCAACATGTCTTTATGACCCAATTTTTCCCACATTTCTTCAGTCAAATGCGGTGCAAACGGATTCAGTAATTGAATCAACACCTCATAGGCTTTACGTGGCATTTTACCGCCTGAAAATTCATTTATGAATTCCATCATCGCAGAAATCGATGTATTAAATTTCATGTTTTCAATACGATCTGTTATATCTGCAATCAGACGATTAACTAATCTTTCTTGCTTGTCCGTTAAGACAACATCTGTAAGATTGTCAGCAAATGTTTCAACACGTTTCAGAAATCGTTGAACACCTGCCAAAGCCCCCTCAGACCAAACAGTGTCATTTTCCCATGCACCCAAAGATAACACTGCTACACGTCCTGCATCTGCCCCCACACGTTCGACTAATTCTAGTGTTAGAAATCCATTATCACGTGATTTAGACATTTTGTAGCCATCACTTCCCATCAATAATCCTAATGCAGTGCGTTTTGCATATGGTTCAATACCCGGCACAAAGCCTAAATCATGTAATGCTTTGTACCAAAATCTTGAATAAAGCAAATGACGTGTGGTGTGTTCCATAGCACCATTATAATGATTTACCGGCATCCAGTTTTCTAACTGTTTTTTACTGCAAAACTCTTTATCATTATGCGGGTCCATATGACGTAAAAAATACCATGATGACCCAGCCCATTGAGGCATAGTATCTGTTTCACGTTTTGCATTTCCACCACAACATGGGCATTTTGTATTCACCCAATCTGTTGCACGTGCCAATGGGCTTTCACCGTCATCGGTTGGTTTATAGTCAGTCATATATGGCTGTATAACTGGTAGTTGGTCATCAGGCACAGGTTGCCAACCGCATTTTTCACAAAACACAAGTGGAATTGGTTCGCCCCAATACATTTGGCGTGAAAAACCCCAATCCTTTAATTTATATTTCGTTGTGCCTTTTGCAAAACCATGTTCCGTTCCATACTTGATTGCAGTGGCAATCGCTTCATCTTTACCCATACCATCCAAGAAAGATGAATTTATATGTTTGCCATCCCTTTCATAAACTTTATCTGGTTCACCCCCGGCGAGCACAGGTATAATTTCCAATCCAAATTTCTTTGCAAAATCCCAGTCACGAGAATCGTGTGCTGGAACTGCCATAATGGCACCAAATCCATAATCAACCAATACATAATCAGATATAAATATTGGTATTTCTTTGTTATTAAATGGATTTATAGCCATTATTCCTTGTAATTTAACACCTGTTTTATCTTTAGTAATATCGGTTCTTTCAATTTCTGATTTTGCTCGTGCTGCATCAATATATTCACGAACTTCATCAGCATTTGTAATACGGCCTTCATCTAACCACTTTTTTACCAGTTTGTGTTCAGGTGCAATGACACAGAATGTTACACCAAATATAGTATCAATACGTGTTGTATAAACTGTCATAATATCGTCGCCAACACGAAAATCTACATCAGCACCATGTGAACGGCCAATCCAGTTTATCTGCTGTGTTTTGACACGTTCTGGGTAATCAACTAATTCCAAATCATCAACAAGACGGTCTGCGTATTTAGTAATTGCCAGATTCCATTGCATTTTCATTTTCTTTTCAACTGGTCCATGACAACGTTCACAACAACCATCTTCCAATTCTTCATTAGTCAAACATGTTCTACAATTTGGGCACCAATTCATAGGCAGCTCAGATTTGTATGCTAGTCCTGCCTTGAAAAATTGAATAAACATCCATTGTGTCCACTTGATATATTCAGGGTCAGATGTTGCAAATCTTGAATCTGGGTCAATAGACCAACCGACTTTGTCCATTGTTTCCGAATAAGATTTTTTTAATTCTTTTGCTACATCTGCTGGATGTCTACCAATTTTAGTAGCATATTTTTCAGCGGCAATACCCAAAGAATCAAACCCCATAGGATACAAAACATCATACCCTTGATGACGGCGAAACCGTGCCATAACATCCATACCAGAATAATTTAACAAATGACCTGCGTGCAACCCGGCACCCGACAAGAAAGGAAATTCCACCAAATTATAAAACCGTGGTTTAGAACCATCGTTTTTTGGTAAAAAAGTTTTTTCATCATGCCAGCGTTTTTGCCATTTGGCTTCACGTTCAATTATTTTTTTTATATCATTTGTCATTACTTACCCCTTTTAATTTGTTCTTTGGTTTTCATTATTTTACATCCTTTATTGGTGTGTATGAATAAAAAATTGGCTTTGGACTTACCCCTTATGGTTCCAAAGCCAATTAAACCCATAACACCATAAGGGGTCAATAGGCCAAACGCAAAACAGATACACAAAAACGTGCTGATTCAATAAAATAATTAAAATCCATACGATTTTTTACCATCTTGTTGTGTATTATAAATAATTTTATGCAAAAGTCAATTACTCGTTTACACCGTGGTATTTTGGGGCAGTATGATATGTATACAGAAAGTGTTGATCATTTACAAAATCGTGTAAAGCAAAAAACCAATCCCGCATTTTATTGCGGGATTATTTTGTTAAAACCGTACCTGTGCATATATGTTTTGTCCTTGCCAAAGAGCTGTATCATGCGTTATACTATCAATGTTCAATAGGAGTTCATTTTGAATACAAATAACATAATCGCAGAACATAGCAAGGTAAAATTAGAAATATATGCATCATATTTGAAAACGTATTTATCCATTATGGCTTTGCCTAATGTTTCATATCGGGATGTTACTATTGTGGATCCTTTTGCTGGAATGGGAAAGGATGATAACGGAGAGAACGGGAGTGCTATCATTGCTTATGAAGCGATTAAAGAAAAATTAACTAATTTGACAAAGGTTGGTAAACGTGCTCATCTTGAATTGAATGAATTTGATGGAAAACGGTTTGCTAAACTAAAAGAGAATGTTCCTGCTGATGATTTTGTTCGTTTTTCAAGTGATACTGCTGATAATTTTCTCTCTGATATATCTAACAAAATTTCTGGGGCTTCATTATTTTTTATTGACCCCTTTGGGTACACACAAATTTCAAAAAATACGTACGACAGATACTTATTTGGGAGAAGTAATACTGACATTTTGATATTTATACCTGTGAATCACATATACAGATTTTTGAAATATAAAGAAAAGGACGAATTACTAAAGCCAATAGCCGAATTCCTCAATGATATAGATATTTCTGAGGCAGATGCCCAAAATGTGAATTCTTATATGGATTTTACACGTTTGATATGCAGAGCATTAAAAGATAGAGCAAATACACAATTTGTGTACTATAAAAAGATAGACCATGAAAGAAATACATCTCATTATGCTATCTTTTTTATATCTAGAAGTGTGTTGGCAGCACAAAAGTTTTTAGAAATACTTGATAATATGAAAGAACAGAATCTGTTTTATGAAATTGTTTCGGAACCAGAAGAACATAGGTTTATTCAAGCAATAGAACATTATAAAGTTCTTAATAATAGAACTTTATATCATGGTGGTATACAATGTGGGTTACTACCAAAGGATGTTCGAAAAATACTGCGATTGTTGGAAAAGGACGGTAAAATTAATGTTGTAGGGATAAATGGGTATTCTAGACCTAGACGGTTTGTGTTCCCTGTTGATTATGCGGATTATACACAAACACCAAAAGTAGAAGTTCATTGGATTGGAGAGTAGGATGAAAAACGTAGTAGGATACATAGAAAGAAAATCCATGCTCTATAAAACCGGTGTAGAGTATGGCGATTATACTATGAACCATGTTGTTGGGTGTTCTCATGGTTGCTTATATCCATGTTATGCGTTTCTCATGGCAAAACGTTTTGGAATAGTCAAAGATTACCAAGAATGGATTCAGCCAAAATTAGTATCCAATACATTGGAGTTGCTTGATAAGGAAATCCCGAAATTACGTTCAAAAATCAAGTCGGTACAGTTGTGTTTCACAACAGATCCATTTATGTACGGCTATAGTGAAATCAAGAAAATGAGTTTGGCAGCAATCAAAAAATTGAATGATTCAGGAATAAAATGCACAGTTCTGACAAAGGGACTTTTGCCAAAAGAATTGGCTAATTTATCTAAGAAGAATGAATATGGCATAACATTAGTATCCTTAAATGAAAAATATCGTAAAAAAATAGAACCAGGATCTGCACCGTATAAGAAAAGAATTGAAGCATTGGAATATTTGCACAAACAGGGTTTCAAGACATGGGTTAGCATAGAGCCGTATCCGACACCAAATCTTATAGAGCAGGATCTGGATGAAATTCTAGAGATACTCAAATTTACTGACAAGATAATATTTGGTAGAACAAATTATAATAAAGAAATATCCGCCTTCAAAACTCATAAGAAGTTTTATAACGAGCAGGCTAATAAAGTTATAAAATTCTGCAAAGCACACAAAAAGGCATACCACATAAAGAATGGCACAATAACCAAGGGTTGATAACTTGTTTCCTGATTTTTATGCTTGATGTATACGCCCAAATCTGGGCGTTTTTTAGTGTCAAATTTGAGTATACTCAGACTAAACAAACAAAAAATGTCTAAACTAAGTTATTTTCTTGACTTTTAGACACAAATTGGTATAATCTAAACAGATATAAAGAATTGAATTAGACAAAAGGATAAAAAATGAAGTTCTTATATGCTCGTGTTTCGTCAGTTACTCAAAATGCCGATAGACAAATTTTGAACGAAAGCGAATTTGACAGAGTATACGTGGATAAATGTTCTGGAAAGAATACAGATCGTCCACAGTTACAGGCTATGTTGGATAATTTACGCCCAGGGGATGAAATTATATGTAAAAGTATTGATAGATTGGCAAGAAATACTTTTGATTTGGAAAAATTGTTGAAAGAGATTTCTGAAAAAGGTTGTTCTGTAAGGTTTGAAAAAGAATCTCTAACGTTTGTACCAGGATCTGAAAACAGTATTAGCAATTTAACAATGCATATTATGAGTGCAATAGCTCAATTTGAAAGAGAATTGATAAAAGAAAGACAGGCTGAGGGTATAGCGATAGCAAAAGCCAAAGGAAAATTCAAAGGTGGCACTAAGAAATTGTCTGATTATGATGCCAAAGAGTTGAAAAAATTGGTGTTAGCTAAAGAAATATCCATTAAGGAGGCTATGAAACGTTACGGAATATCCAGAGCCTCGGTTTATAACTATCTGAAACAAAACAAAGGGGACTAAAAATGGGTGTAACATATGAAATGGATGGGGATGCAGCAATAATTCGTAGTGTCTCTGGCGGAAATTTCTTGTATAAAATCGTCAGACCAAGGAAGATTTTCTATAATGGTGATGAGATTTATATAATTGATAGTTGTTTAAGTAAAATTCGTATAACGGCAGATGGTATAAAAAGATACGGATGGTAAACAGAGCATTTAAGCACAAAAAGACCCTTGGAGATAAAAATTCAAGGGTTTGTTTGTTCTATAGAGTATGAGATAAGGGAGTGACCATGCAAAAAGATCGTAATAACATGCACTATAAAAAGACCGGTGAAGATGTAATACAAGTAAGCCGGCGAGATAAATTCACTGTATATTGTAAGGGAGTCAAGGCAGCAAAGCATACAAATTTGGGTATTGAGCTTACACCGACAGTCGTAGGAGGAGTCAAATACATAATAGATCCCAATGGTCATAAAAGATATTAGTAAGTTATTGGTCTGGCTGCATAGCTTTGATTCTGATTTTGTTATAGTTACTAATCAATGCCTTCTGTTCTAATTCTTGTGCAGAAGGTTTATGTTTTTTTATTTTGATGAAGGAACGATATTTTGAGTGTTTTAGCATTTGGACAGGATATTCAGAAGATAGTTGGTTTTTATAGGCGATTCTTTCATAGCTGTGTTTTATAGTCTTTTGTTTTAGTCTTGCCTTTGTTTGTCTTTTTTTAGGAGCTTTGTATTTTATGGTTCGTGGTTTGAATAGTAGATCTGATATGAGTATTCTATCGGAGTCTACAAAACCTTTGAATATTAGCTCTTTGATACAATATTTAGAAGCTGCATACATATCTTTTACCAGTTGTATATCGTAATCCAGACCATATTTTTGCTTGTAGTGTGCTTTTAAGTGTTTGCTAGCTTTTTCCATTGCAATTTGTATTTTTTCTATCGGTAGGCGTTCATTCGTTTTTGGATTTATAAAGCTACCTAGGATGTGAATATGGTAAGTTCCTTGTTCAAATAGGTTCTCGTAAAATCCTATGAAGTGGTAAGGATGTTTGATCCAGTCTTCGCTACCGCCTTGTAAATGCTTCTCAAATTTGGTTAGAACGTATTTGATATATTCTTCTATTATATCTTTGTTTAGCGATTTCAAAGCAGGAGGTAATTGTATGGTAATAAAGTAACCGGAATAATTATCTTCTATGAAATGTATTATATCGTCTATTTGTTGGTCTGTAAGTTTCATATTCAATCTTTTTGGGTATATTTTCAGGGCTTGTCATACTTTTTATAATATGGCATTTTTCTTGGTTTTCTGCCGGTTTGCTGTTGCATATATATTCCACATTGCATGGTGCTAACACAAATCGGTCATCCTGTGGCATTGGGATGATAAATAGCTCAAATTATAGTTTTGTTTCAGGTTTTCATTGCGTTTTCCTTATCTGTTTGGCACCATTAAATTGCTGTGACTTATTCAAGGTAAAAAAATCACCTAAGCAAACGTGGCTTTGGAATTCAATGTTGCGGTACTTTCATATTTACTTGAGGGATTTCGTTATAAAAGGAATCCCACCAAGCAGCTCATAAATACTTGATGGGATTGCATTAGAAACTTTCATCTTTGGTTATGAGCTACCTCGCAACGAATGTTTGCCTGCAGATTTCTAATGCCAAACACTCATTACTTACAAAATAGAACTAAGATTTTTTATTTTTTTTGAGATAAATAATTTTTTTATTACTTTAGATGTTGCAACTGACTCAATGAAGTACGATTGTACAATATCTCGCTTAAAGGGCATCAAAAGTTTACACTGATCTTGAGTAAATACTACTTGTTAGGGGCGATATATACTAATGCTTGGGGTGATAGCTCTTTACAAATTGAAATAAAAATGTTATTCTGTTTCATGAAAATAAGGTTGTTGTAAATTTGTAACCATTTTTACAACGAAGTATAACAAAAAATTCAGGGTTTCGGGGCTGTTCAAATACCTGTGAACACTCCAGTTGCCCCAACCACGAATTTTCTAAAAATACCGCGAATGCGGTATTTTTGTTTAGAAAATTCAGTGTCTCGGCGTAGTGAGTGAAACGAACGAAGACGGACAGAATTTACAAACCCGCCAATAAAGGCGGGTTTTTGTTAGAAACACAACCCTTTTACTGAGTTCGAAAGTTTGGTTTTGAAAAATGGCAGTTTTTTTGCATTTTCGAACTCGTTGTGATAGAATGCATACGTAGAATAGGAAGTATCCATGTTTGGCAAGATAAAAAAATTTGTTGAAGCAAAGCGTATATTGGATAATTGGGATTATTTATTTAAACAAAATCCAGAAATAGAAAACATAGGTTCAAGAAAAGAATATATGGAATATGTAAAAAGCATATTCCCTAATAGCAAATCCAAACAAGTTTTATTTCATGGTGGTAGAAAAGGCATAGATAAATTTATGACCCCGAAAGATCCGAATTTTAAGAAGAACAAAGGAATAGGATCAGCCACAAAAGATTATGGAATTTATTTTACCGCAGCCAAAGGAATGGCAAAGCAGTATGCTAGGGGACATAAAAGGAAAGATAGGCAGATATATTGTGTTTTGGTAAATGCGGAGAATCCTGTGTTTACCGATGTTTGGTTTGCGTTACAGATTAGAAAGGCGATGAACGAAGATGTCTTTTGGCCAGCAAGAATAACTGATAAGGATTACAAAAAGCTAAGTGATGCAGGTTATGATTCTATCATATGGGGTGGTGAGAAGGGTGAAGTAATCGTTTTTGATACAGAACAAGTTCATATTTTAGGGACACAAGAAGATTTAGATAAGTTTAGACGATGGAAACAAAATAAAGACAAGTCAGTATTTATGATGAATCAAAATGTACGAGATATGTAAAAGAATCATTCGTGCAAATTTTATATTTCCAACTCTTCAATCTCCCGTCCAATTTCCAACAATTCGGCTCGCGAATTGCACATACAAGATATGTAGTTTGTTTTTTCTTGTTTTTCGGATAATGTTCCTTTGGATAAATTTGCGTTTTGAAAAATGTGTGATAAAATTATACCGGTGGGAAAAAAGGAGAGAGAAATATGTTCAAAAAAATTTTGTTGGCTGTTTCTGTGTTGCCAGCGTTGGTGATTATGCCGGTTTTTGCTGGGATAAAGGTGGATGAGCCTTTGACTTATGATGAACCTTTCGAAGCCGAAGGGATAAATGATACTGTTCATGGTGGTGCGTTTTGGGTTTATGACGGTCCGCTTACATTTGATTCAACGGCGCGGTTTACTGGTAACTATTCTTCGACGTATGGCGGTGCAATTTTTACCGATGTGTATGGTTCTAATTCCTCGGTGGTTTTTAATGATAATGTGTGGTTTACAGGAAATTATGCGTTGGCCAATGGTGGCGGAGCGATTTACAATGAATCAGATGTTACGTTTAATGCGCTTGCGGTTTTTTCTGGAAATTATGCGCCCGGCGGTGGTGCAATTGGTTCTAATGAAGGAACAACCACGATATTTAATGGTGATGTGATTTTTAGTGAAAACGGATTAAATGGTGATGGTGCCGTCTTTACTCAGACGGGCGGCGCAATTCAAAACGGCGGGACGATGATTTTTAGGGGAACTGCGAATTTTAATTATAATGCGGCATCAAATTCCGGTAGTGCGTTTGCTAACCAAGGTACGATGATTTTTGAACAGGGTTTATCTGCGACATATAATCAAAATGGTTCTAATATAGGCGCGATTGCAAATGGACTTGAAAGTGGAACGACCCCAGTTGAATTGTATATCTATGGTGGTGATGTTATTATTTCGAATAATACTGCGACGGCCAAGGCCGGAATTGGTGCAAGCACGAACAGTGTTATATATATCGGTGCAATGTTGAACAGTTCGAACGAGATAGAAATTTGTCCAGTTGGAAATATAAAATTCGAAAATAATGTGTCTTCAAATGGCACGGGCAGTGCGATTTTTGCGCATGAAAGTTCTATAGAAACGTCGCTTTACGCCGATAATATTTTATTTAATGCCAATGTGTCACAGGCGAACTATGGTGGTGGTGCGGTATTTAATATATCAGATATGAATATTATCGGTGGCGTGAACACGTTTAGTAATAATGTCGCAAATGGAACGTATGCTTTTGCCGAAGGTGATAGAAAGTATTATTACTATGGTGGTGGTGCGATACATAACAGGGGTATGTCCGTTATTGTTGATGAAGATAATACAAGAAACGCAACGTTGACAATCGGACGTGATGATGGAACAAGTCAAAATATATTTGATTCTAATGTGGCGATGCAACACGGCGGCGCGATTTTGTCGCGTTCGGGAAAGGATTCGAATGCTTATATCGCGTCTACAACAATCAATGGAACGACGTTGTTTGTTTCCAACAAGGCGGGCGTTCACGGTGGCGCAATCGCGAATTATGGGGCATTGGATGGTTTGCCAATTTTGGGACAGTCGATATTTACCTTTAATGGTGATACGAATTTCCAAAATAATATCGCCGGTGGTGATGGTGGTGCGATTTATAATACTGGGGATATGACGTTTAATGGTAATGTAAGTTTCAGTGGAAATAAATCTGGGGCTACGTTTGCATTTGATGAAGAAACTGGCGCGATAACAGGTTATACTGGTGGCGTGGCGAATGATATCTATAACGATGGTACAATCACATTTAATGGTAATGTTACATTAGATGGTGGAATACTGGGGGCCGGAACATTAGTATTGTCTAATGGTAAAATTTTGAATATTGGTGGCGCGTGTATTACGCAAAATACGATTCAAATGAACGGTGGAAAAATTGTTGCGGCGATAGATAGTCCTGATTATGAAGGCGGAATTATTAATGTCGGCGAATTTGTAGGCGATGGGACAATTGCACTGACATTGGGTGATGTGGGAACATATACGATATTCGGCAGTTCTGTGTTTGATAATACTGTACTGGAAGGTAATATAACTTTCGAAAGTCCGATTTATAATCTGACATGGAACGAAGAAAATACGATTGTAACCGCAGAGCGCAAGACCGCAGAACAAATCGCCGCGGATACGCATGTATCAGATGATGCAGCAAATACTGTCTTGAATCTTATGGATTCTTCTTCAAGTTCGCTGAACAATTTGGGTATGGCGGTCCAAGAACAATTGGCGGTTGGTAACGCAACATCGGTAGAAGAAGCAGTGCGTGCAATTCACCCGGAAACAGAATCTGTAACCCAATCGGTTAGTATGTCCGTTCAGAACGCAATCGCAAATTTGGCTGCGGGTCGTATGTCGCTTTTGCAACAATCAATTGGACGCAGTGGTGGTGCAATGCCCGCGCGCAATGGTGTCTGGGTCGAAGGTATGTATAACAAATCAAAACAAAATGATTCGTTCAATGGATATACTCGTGGAATCGTTGCCGGTGTTGATACGCAAATCGCGCGTGGGTTCATGATTGGGGTCGGATATTCGTATGCGCACTCTGATATTTCTGCGACCGCGCGCAGTACCGAAATCGACAGCAATACAATCTTTGCGTATGGTCAGTATAAACCGACAGCGTGGTATATGAATGCGATGGTGAATTATACTATGTCTGATTACAGTGAAAAATCTGATGTGTTGGGCGTTGCGGTAAAATCAGACTATGACGTTGATGCGTTCGGGGCCCAGGTTATGACCGGTTATGATTTTGCCGGTGGCATAACCCCAGAGGTTGGATTGCGTTATATGCATATATCGGCGGACGAATATAAAAATTCGTTGGGGATAAAAAGCAAACTTGATAATTCTGATTATTTAACCGCGGTTTTGGGAACGAAATATGCGTTCGATTATCGTGTGTCGCGTGGATTCACATTACGCCCAGAATTACGTTACGCCGTGAAATACGATATGGTGTCGGATAAAAGTGTTGCGACCGTAACTATGCCGGGGTTGCCGTCATATGTGTTGGATGGTGCGCGTCTTTCACGTCTTGGTGCGGAATTTGGTGGTGGATTGGTTATAAAGTATCAAGATTTTAGCATGTCATTAAACTATGATATTGAAATCCGTGAAGGATACACATCACAAACCGGTCGTGCGCGTGCAAGGTTGGTGTTTTAATAGTGTAAGTTCCCACTTCGCCACTTCGCTAAAGCTTCGTGGCGCAAGCGCCAAGGCTTCGTGGGACAAGGGTTAGTGAAACCGCCGGAATTTCCGGCGGTTCCTTTTCGTTGCTTTTATACTTGGGGTTACACTACGCGGCTTTTTTAATTCCAGATTTTATGTTGCGGATGTATTTGCGTAATTCATCGATTGATACAAGGCTACCATCGCGCTTTTGCGCGGACCAATAGTCCCAGCCATTATAACTTGTGCAATGTTGGATGCGCGCCGCCATGACGTGGATTGATGCCTTGCCGTATAAACTGTGCACCAGGTTTCCGTCGTTCGCAATCATAACGCGTTCGCCACGCGGGCTGACCAATGTTTGTCCGGCATAGAGCAGGCCGCCATCGATAAGTTCGCGGAATGCAACGCGGATTTCGTCGCGCTTTGGTTTTGAAACTTCGATATCGGAAAGGTCGATTGGCTTAACGTTCGCAACGCGTTCGCGCGCCGCAATTACATATGATTCTTCACGTTCGATGCCGATGAATTTTCGCCCAAGTTCGCGCGCCGCGGCGGCTGTTGTACCTGAACCCATAAATGGGTCCAATATTATGTCGCCTGGTTTTGTTGATGCCAAAATTACGCGGCGCAATAAATCCATTGGCTTTTGCGTGTTATGTAAACTTTTGCCGGTTGCGTCTTTTAACCTTTCTTCGCCAAGGCAGATGTTCATGTCCCAATCAGAACGCATTTGCTTGCCGCCGTTTAATTTCTTCATCGTTTCATAATTGAAAGTGTATTTGCCGGTCTTGGTCGGCGTTGCCCAAATCAGTGTTTCATGTGCGTTCGTAAATCGTGTGCCGCGAAAGTTCGGCATAGGATTTGTTTTAACCCATACGACATCGTTCAAAATCCAAAAGCCCAATTCTTGCATAATTGCGCCGACCTGGAAAATATTATGATACGAACCGATTGTCCACATTGCGCCGGTCGGACGCAGGATACGTTTACATTCGGTCATCCATTCGCGCGTGAATTTATTGTACTGTTCGGGCGATTCAAACGCGTCCCATGTGTCCCGCACCGCGCGCGCAGCCGTTTGATCTTCGGGGCGATAAAGTGTCTTTTGCCCAAGTTGTAAATTATACGGTGGGTCTGCAAATACCGCATCAACCGAACCTGTCGGAATTCCGCGCATAATTTCCACGCAATCGCCAATCAAGATTTGATTAAGGTATTTGTTCATTGAATCTCTCGTCCAGGACTAATTATACCATATTTGGGGGGTAAAAAATTTTGCGTGGGTGATGCTTTTGTGAAAAAAAGGTCTTGATTTTTATAAAAAATGCATTTTTTTCGAAATAAAATTTGCTTTACACGATCGCAACAGATTGCTACATTATGCAGTATGAGATGTCCATATTGTAATTATTCTGATAGCCGTGTGGCTGACTCACGGCCGGATATGGAAAGCGGAACAATTCGCCGCCGCCGTGTGTGTAATCAATGTGGTGCGAAGTTTTCAACGGTTGAACGTGTGCAAATGCGCGACTTGGTCGTGAAAAAAAATAGTGGCAAAACCGAACCGTTCGATAGGGATAAATTGCGCCGCAGTATAAAACTTGCATGTCATAATCGTGATGTCGGGGACGAGCAGATTGAACGCCTGGTCGCGTCGATTCAACGACGACTTGAAACCGAAAATGTTGATGATGTTGTAACAAGCGCCCAGGTCGGTGAAATGGTTTCAGATTCGCTGCTAAACCTTGACCCGATTGCGTTTGTGCGCTTTGTGTCCGTGTATCGTAAGTTCTCTAAAATATCGGACTTTAAGAAAATTATCGATACTATACCAGAGGTAACCGACGAAACAATCGTTTGCAAATTGCCAAAGACAACATTGTTCTGACGGGCGGGGGGAATTTTCATGAAAAAAATTTTTTTGTTCATCTTTTCGGTGCTGTGCGCGACGGTTGCGTTTGCGAAAACTGAAATCGATGTCTTGTCCGATGCGGACGAGAGTTTATATTCGCAAATTTTTACTTTGCAAGATTCTGAAAAATTTTCCGCCGCGGAAAAGTTGCAGCGTCAAATTGCTGACCCAATTTTGATGAACGAGGTTTTATATCAAAAATATTTTTCTAAAACCTATAAAACCAAAGGGGCCGAGGCGAAGGTGTGGATGGATAAATACGCCGATATGCCGGGTGCGGTGCGTGTTGAAAAATTGGCGGGGCGCAAAAAAACAAAAGTAAAAAAGGCCGTTGTGCCGGCGATGCTGTCGGGGAATCAGTCCATTGAAAATGCGCAGTCGGAAACGTGGACGGAAAAAAATTATTCTGGGGCGACCGACAAAAAAATCACAAAGTTCAGAAAGGCAATTCGCAGTGGCGCAACTAAAACGGCGCGAAATATTTTGGAAGAAAAAGGTTTTCGGAAAAAATTGGCGGCGTCTGATTATGGGCGGCTTGCAGGGCGGTTGGCGTATGTCTATTATACGAACGGTGAATTTGAACTCGCAAAAAAATGGGGAACGATTGCGGCCGATGCGGATTCTGAATTTGGTTTGTGGACTATGGGGTTGCTGGAATTCAAAGAAGAAGATTTTGAAGAAAGCGAAAAATATTTTGCGGATATTCTCGACTTGCCACATATAAATAATGCAAGAAAGACCGAGGCCGCATTTTGGGCTGGGCGTGCCGCGGATTTGAACGATGATTCTTCGGCCGCGCGGAAATATTGGAAAATTGCCGCCGCGCATCCGATGGCTTTCTATGGGGCACTGGCCGCGACAATGTTGGGTGATGTGCCGGAATACGAATTCTTTGAACAAGAATTTACCGATGACGATGTCGAAGAGTTGCGGCGTGATAAGTATGGAAAAATCGCACTTGCGTTGCTTCAGGTGAATCGCAAAGACCGCGCCGAAGAATATTTGAAATATATGATGACACCAAAGGTTTCTGACCGAAGTTTGCATGCGATAAATTCTGTGGCAACGGCGTATGGGCTTTCGCGCGTGTCGATTTTGTCTTCGGGTATTATTCGCGACCGCGGAATTTTGGAAATTGATGAAGATGTAATTTATACTACGCAATACCCGTTGCCTGATTGGGAACCGATGGGTGGTTGGTCAATTGATAGGGCGTTATTGCTTGCCATTATTAAACAGGAAAGTGGTTTCCGGCCGGGGGTAAAATCGGGTGCGGGTGCCAAGGGTGTGATGCAACTTATGCCCGGGACGGCGAAGTTAGTTGCGCGTGCGAACAAGGTGAAAATGTCCGACATCGACATGTCAAATCCTGAACATAATATGTTCCTTGGGCAACAGCATATTGTCGATTTGTTGACGCATCCAAATGTGAACAATAATATTATCAAAATGTTGGCCGCGTATAATGCGGGTATGGGTGCGGTGGTAAAGTTTGAAAAATCTTTTTCGACCGATGACCCGTTGCTTTATATCGAAAGTTTTCCGGCGTATGAAACGCGCGGGTATATAAAACGAGTGATGGCGAATTTGTGGCTTTATCGCGCGCGTTTGAATCAGCCACTGACGACACTAAAAGTGTTGGCAGATGCGCAGTGGCCACTGTATAGCAGTGAAGATGAATATGTTCGCACGGATATCGATGATATTCCGTATTCGATATAGTGGTGTGATATGGTTGCGGTTGCCGATTTTTCCATTGAAAATGAAATTGCCCAAGATTTTATCGCCGGATGCGACGAGGCCGGACGTGGTCCACTCTGTGGTCCCGTGGTTGCGGCGGCGGTGATATTTCCAACGCGCGATATTGAAATTCCCGTCGTAATCAGGGATTCGAAAAAAATGTCTGCGGCGCAACGGGCGACCGCGTACGATTGGATTACGAACAATACAATCTGGGCAACGGGGCAATGCACACCGGCGGAAATTGATGAGTTAAATATCCTTTGGGCATCTATGCGTGCGATGGAAAGGGCGGTGGCATCGCTTTCGCGTGCGCCCGATATTTGCCTGGTTGACGGGAATCGTGTGCCGGCCGGGGTGAAAGGGCGGGCGGTTGTTCGGGGCGATGCGAAATCGCTTTCCATTGCGGCGGCTTCGATAGTCGCCAAGGAAACGCGTGATAAGATTATGCGGGAACTGGCCGCGGAGTTTCCAATGTATGGCTGGGAACACAACGCCGGATACCCGACGACGGAACATTTGACGGCAATCGAAAAATATGGTATAACACCGCACCACCGCCGGACATTCGGACCGGTTAGGAATGCCATTGAAACCCGCGAAAAATCTTGACAACTGGGGCGAAATTTGTAGAGTGTTCGTGTGTTAACAAAGGGTAAAATATGTCAGAAAAAGAAATACAAGATAAAGTTTTCAATGTGTTATATAGACATACCGGGGTTATGCCGGACAGTATAAAAACAACAGATAGTTTGTGGAAAATTATGGATTCTGTTGACACAATGGTGTTTGCTCGTGATATATGTGAAGAATGTAAACTGGACAATTTTTATTTTTTCTATTGCGTAGCATTTGAAAATATAAAACCATTAACGATTGACACGATTGTAAAAGCAGTTATTGAAACGGAAAAGCATAGTAAAGATTTTGTGCCGCAGACGTTTATTCCGGATTTAAATAAGTATTTCGAAAAAAACAGATAAAAATTAGAAATAAAAGGAAAGGAAATGAAACTTAGGACAATCGATGGGTTGGATTTGCGCGGGAAATATGTGTTGCTGCGCGATGATTTTAATGTGCAAATTGTTGATGGCAAAATTACCGAAGGGTTCCGTATAGAGCGCAGCCAAGCCACGATAGAGGCGTTGCGCAACGCGGGCGCGCGGGTCGCGATTTGTTCCCACCTTGGGCGGCCAAAGGGCGCGCCGGACGCAAAGTATTCGTTGCGTGGGATTGCGGATTATATGAAATTGCCGTTTGTCGATGATTGCCTGAATCGCGATTTTATGGCGCAAATGCACGATGGCGATGTGGTGTTGCTTGAAAATGTGCGATTCTATGCGGGCGAAGAAGAAAACGACCCGGCGTTTGCTGAAAAATTGGCGCACGGTTTTGATGTCTTTGTAAATGACGCGTTTGCGGTTTCGCACCGCGCGCATGCAAGTACCGTTGGTGTTACGAAGTTTTTGCCGTCCTATGCGGGTTTGTTATTGCAAAGCGAAATCGAAAATTTAACGCGCGTGATGGAAAATCCAAAGCACCCCGTTCTTTCGATTGTTGCAGGGTCCAAGGTTTCAACGAAAATCGGCGTGCTGCGCGCACTGGCGAAATTGTCGGACACGATAATTGTTGGGGGGGCACTCGGGACTACATTTAACTATGCGCTGGGCGGGGCGGTCGGAAATTCGCTGTATGAACCGGACCAGAAAGAAAACGCACTTGCGATTATGGAATACGCGCGCGAAAATAATTGTCGTTTTTTGGTGCCACTGGACAAGGGTGTTGGGCCGGTCTTTGAACCGAACGCGCCGCGCACCGATAAAGATATCGCGGACATCGCGCCGAACGATGTGATTATTGACGGCGGGCCGAAAACCGCACAGCGTGATGCGGTGGAAATCGGCCAGGCGGCAACTGTGATTTGGAACGGGACGGTCGGCATGGCGGAGTGGATGCCGACGTGGTCGTTTGGATCGTTCGCGATTGCGCGCGCGATTGCCGATAATACGCGCAGTGGAAAACTGGAAAGCATTGTTGGCGGCGGCGATACGGTCGCGGCCTTGGACGCGTGCGGTGTGATGGGCGACATAACGTATGTTTCAACCGGCGGCGGCGCATTTTTGGAATTTATCGAAGGGCGCGAATTACCCGGGATAGAAGTGTTGAAGTGTTAGTGTAAGTTCCCCTCCTGTCGAGGGGTGCCACGGCACCGCCCTCGGTGACGGGCGGGGTGGTTAGGGAATACGGAATAATAACGAATACTCTAACCACCTCCCGGTGTTCCACACCGTACTCCTCCAACGGAGGAGAACTTTGCGCTCTGGAATTATTTGGAAATGGTGGGGTTAATAATTCCACCCGCCCATGCGGTTGTTATTTTGATTGCGTTGTGAACTTCTGAATAAATTGACCTGTTGATACAGATAGGCCGCGCAACTTGTCAATAATTGTTTTGTTCTTAATTTGCTATCTATGGTGTTTTGTGTTGTGCTATTTTCATTGATACATACGCAATCAACCGGTGTTTTGTTGTCTGTGCACATTTTATAATTATTTATAATTCTCCAATCTTTGGCGAGTTGCTTGCGGGCGTTGGTAATGTCGGTATCTGCGGCCATTTGAATCTTTTGTAAGTTGCCCATTAAACAATCAAAGACCTTGTCATATTCAACAAAAGAACAATCATTTGCATTGGCCAAACCGTTATTGTTCGAACTCGATCCACCCGATGATGAATTGGATGATGAAGATGTGTTGCCGGTAAGGACTTCGATTTTACTGGTTAAAACCGCCTTGTTCAGTTGGGTTTTGAAACGTTTGATAACCGCGTTCAGTTCATCGTATTGCTGTTTTAACTGTTGCACCATAAATGTGGATTTAAGTGCGATAACATCTTCGATATCGGTTGCGCGACCAACGTCGGTTGGGTTTGTCCTATCACCAACATTATATGCATGCACACTGCACAATGCCAATGCCGGTGAAAAGAACGGGCATTCTTCGGTTGCGCGCGCGGCGACCGGCAACGCACAAAGAATTGCAGAACAAATAACATTAAAAATCTTCATTTTCTCAAACACCAATTTTCAACATCCTTACTTAGCTTGACAATCCTTATGACCAGCCGTTTCAATTAATTCACAAACGGATGAATGTTTCAAACATTCTGTTTCGTCATAATACATACATTTTGTTGGATCGAATGCTGTTTCATCATACGGCATAGGACCGATAAAATACTCATCTATTACACAATTTCCCTTGGAATCTTTTTTATAACCAGAGCGACAGTCGTTCAACGTTGTTTCATCATACGGCATAGGACCGATAAAATACTCATCTATTACACAATTTCCCTTGGAATCTTTTTTATAACCAGAGCGACAGTCGTGTGAAGTGATGTCGCTATTCGATGAACCACCGTTATCTAATTTTCTGAAATCTTTTTCATCTTCAAAGCACCATTTGTTTTTGTTGGATGGCCATTTCTTTGTATCGACCGCGGCCTTTAACTGTGTCATTCTTTCTTTGTCGTTATGTGGGTCAACGTTACAGCGTCTTGCACAGCAATCTTCCAGTACATCAAAAGAACCGTCTTTGTTAACACCGCATGTACATGAATCTTGGTTTATAAGGTCGTGCAATGTTTCAATGTCCACCTTTGTATTTTTGCGTTTTAGGATGCTACCAAATATGGATATATCAGCAATAATATCCGTAGCACAAGCAACCTGGGTTGCGCCACCTATGCCAGAATTTGGATCAATCCATTCGTGCCAAACGCTTTCTTTATTACCTATTTGATCAACCATGCGACAATGTTGTTGTTTACTGGTAACCCGGCCATCGCCTGTGGAACTTGTTTTTACGCGATAATAACAATTTGTATATTTGTTGGTTTTATCGTTATAGGTATTACAGAAGCAAATTTCGCCAGTAGATGGATCTGAAGCTTGTCCAGTTTGTTCTGCTTGTGGTAAAGAGCAGGGGTCGCAAAGGAATTTCCCCCAAATATTGCAAGAATCACTTAGTAACATAATCGTGTCGCTGACGTCTATGCCGAGTGTCATGGCAAGGATAAGTGCGTCGTACATGTTATCCAGGACCTCTTCATACGGGTCAAAGAATTCGTTTGCCATGTCTTTGAATTTTTTCACGCGCTTTGGGCCGGTGCATTTGGTCACCGATGGGTCGCAACCCGCGTATTCAATGATGTTGTCCAGTGTTTGTTTCAATTCCTTCATTTTAAGTGTTGCGTCTTCGATTGCGGTTTCGATTTGGCCGCCCATTTGTTCGCGCACAAGTATATCGGTGCTGATTCCGTTTTTCGCCGCCAATTGTTCCGCGACACCAAGCCCCTCTAACCCCGCAATCACCGCGCCGGTTTCAATCGGTGCCGTCGGTGCGCCCGCGTATGTTGGTGATTCCGCCGCACGCGATTCAAGGGCGTTTTGGATTTGCGCATTTTGTGATTCTGTGGCCGCCGCCATTTGTTCCTGCATCGCGGTCATGGATTCCGCCATCTGTTGTTGCATTTGCGCCATCTGTTGCTGCATCGCCGCCATTTGCGCGTTGTTCTGTTCGGCGGCCGCGGCCGATGCCGCCGCACTGGCCTCGGCCTGGGCGCGCGCGATTTCAACCGCGTTTTGTTGTTCTTGGACCTTGGCCGTTGATTGCGCCACAACCTGGGCCGTGATGTATTGGACCAGGTCGTCGCCGTATTGTTTGCAATTTTGATTCGAATTGACACAGCCCGCAACGATTGCCGCCGCGACGTTCATGTCCGTGCATCCGCCCGATGCGCACTTTGGCGATGCGCAACGCAACACAATCGCGTTACAGTTTCCAAAGTTCGCTTCGGCCGTATTCTGTGCCATGCCGGCGCGGCCGTTCATTAAACTGTTCCATTGGTTATTATTCATGGCGCCGGTGCCGTTGTACGCCGTCAGGTTAGATCCCGCCGTCGTCGCAACATTCGCCACCGCCGGCGAAATAATCGCCGCAAAAACCGCCCCGTATAAAAGGTTTGAATAGAATTTCATCTCTCTCTGCGATAGTGTATTTTATCATATTTTTGGGCAAAGGCAAAGGGAAAAGTGATCCGTTCCATCATCGCGTTGCGATGTTGGAACGAGTGTTAGTGGTTAGTGTTAGTGTGTCACCCCGCGGGCGCGCGGGGTCCAGTTTTTGCGAATGCAAAAACTTGCGTCGCAGACGGTAAATAAATGTGCGACGACGCGGTTGCGATCGTCGCATTCCCTGCGGGGCAAGTTTACGGCATTGCCGTAAACTGGGTCCCGGCCTTCGCCGGGATGACGGGCGCGTGTGCGCCCGCACTAACCACTTACACTAACACTGACCACTATTTGTTCGTGAGTTTCAATTCAATGCGGCGGTTTTTCTGCATGTTTGCTTTGTCGGTGTTCGGTGCAAACGGATACATGTCGCCAAAGCCAGTTGGAACAAGTCTTTTGCGTTCAACTCCATTCTTTACCAATTCATTCACCACCGCCGTCGCGCGCAGCAATGACAATTCCATATTGTTCGAATATGCGCGGTTGCCGGGAACGACGGGCTTGTTATCTGTATGGCCGTCAACGCGGATTATCCATTCGATGTCGGACGGAATTTTCTTTTCCATGTCCTGGATTACGTCGGATATAAGTTTCAGTTGCTTTTTGCCCGCGTCCGACAATCTGTATGAACCGGTTGGGAACAAAATATCGCTCTGCACAATAAAGCGGTCGCCGTCAGCCGTAACAGATTCTGTGTCGCCAAGTGCAATTTTTACCGCGCGATAAAATTCAGACTGGTATTCGCGCATGTCTTGCAATTCTGCAACCTTGTCCGCAAGTGCCTTGTTCAAATTGTTCGACATTTCGATATATTTAACCTGTTGCGCAAGCAGTTCTTGGTCGGCCGCACCCAGCGCCGCGTTCAGCCGTTCCAATTCCGCTGTGTACTTCGCCATTTCAGATTCCTGGAGACCGATTAATTCCTGTTGTACGTCCACCTGTTTTTGCATTTTATCCTGTAATTCATGACGTTGCTTTTCCAATTCCGCAAGTTGTTCTTTGATGGCGTTCGCCTGTTCCAATTGTTCACGCAGCGATGCAACCTCACGCCGGGCGGCATCGTCACTGGCCTTTACCTTGGACACTTCGTTTTCGTATGCGTTGATAACATCAATCATCGATAAATTCTGGCTGTCGATTTCGTCCTGGTTCGAAAGTAATTCGGCACGTGCCTGAATCAGCAGGCGCATCGCTTCTTCGTTATCGGCGTTCATTTGGTTTATCTGGGCAACCTGGGCCGCGTTGATTTGCTTCAGGTCTGCAATCGTTTGAACGCCGGCCTTTTTGTTAAATACACTGGTCGTTGTCCAAAGGAATACAAACACAATCAGCAAGAAAATCAATATGATGACCAGGTTCGAAAATAAATCTACGAATGCCGGCCATGTGTTTGGTTTGTTGCGAAAATTTAATCTGAACATTTTGTTTCTCCCTCGCGCGCTCTCTATGCCTCTATCGGTTCGAATTTTGCGTTGATGTTTTCGACGTTGTTGTTTATGTGGCTAAGCACTGATGTAATCTGGGGCAGGGCGGATTCCGCCAAATTCGTGCGGAATATGTTCGTCCGTGCCGACAGGAATTCTTCGAGATTGTGTATAATCGCATTTTGTGCCAGTTGCAGTTGTAAGCCTAAAAATCCGACAACCAAACTGCCCCCCAGGCCCAAGAGTGAACTGGTGAATGCGGTGGCCATTCCGCCCAGTGGTTGCGACAGGCCGGCCTGCATCGTTTCCAAGACCGCGTCGTCATTAAAGTTTAGGTTGCTGATTAATTCGGCAAAGCCGCCGACCGTTAGTATCAATCCCCAAAATGTGCCGAGCAATCCCAAGAATACCAACGTGTTCACGGTGTATTGTACCGATTCGCGGTCGTTGTCCATTTTAACCTGAATCATATCAATAACCCCGCGCAGGCCGTCCGCCGTTAGTTGATTCCTGCGGTGATGCAGCAGCAGCGCGATAGACCGCAATAGCCGCGGCGGCAGTTTAGGATTGCGCACGCCGCGCATAAATTCGTGCAACCATTTGTGTTCGGGGACAAGGGCAAAAACCTTTACAAAACAAATGATTATACCGAAAAGCGTTGTGCCGATAATGATGCCATTCAGGTATATGTTCGCAATCGCAATCGTGAAAAACAGCCGATAAAATATGATGCACAGGCACAGCACAAGTGCCGTGAAAATCGCCATCCGGTTAAGATTTTTGTGAAAACTGTTCATAATTTTCCCCCGTTACAGGTTCATGTTAGAAAATTTTTTTATGGTGTGTCAACGGGTTTGTTAAAAATAGGGACGATTGCATATCGTCCCTTTTCTGTTTGAATTATGTTTTTTAATGACATACTTCAACTGCGTAAAATTCGTCATAATTCATAAATTCCGGTGCACCACAATAAATGCGATAATTACAATCGTTATTTGGTGTACCCATTTTTTCCATGGTGCTATATGGTATTATATTTATCAAACAATATCCTTGTTTGGAATATGAATTTGGATTAAACACAGACAAGAATTTAGCATTTTTTTGGCTGTTTGCGATTTTGCGCAGTTCTTCAGTTTCGGGGACACTGACTAAAAAATCACCCATTTCACCGGTTGCGATACCTGGTCTGCAATCAAAACCACAAACATCCGTTATTGCTTGGTCGAGTGCGTTATATGCATCAAAAAATAAATCGTTGTTGGCGATAAATTTATTTAATCTGTCTAAAACTTCGCATGCGTCTTTTTCATGTGCTTCCAATTTTCCGTCATTTCGATAGAATTTCATATCTGAATAATTCCAATTCTTGGATAGTGAAAGCGCGTCACTTGGTGATAGTGGAGTTTGTTTCCCGTTGTTATCATTTAAAATGACCAGTTTTGTGCATTCTTCGTTTCCGCAATATACTATTTTGCAAATATCGGTAATACACTGTTCAATTTTGTTTGGCATTTTGTAGTTGTGGTTGAATGGAACGGCGCTGCTCCATGATTTACCTTTATATTCTTGCTTTATTGGTGAACAACTGAATGACATACTGGTTTCTTTCCCGTTACTGTTTTTTACTTTTTGCCCTATGAAAGCAAGGTTATAATTTAAAATTTCCCTTTTGGTTATATCTGCGTAAATGCTTAAAAGTGCAGTCCGTTCTGAATCTGGAAAGTTGCCTTTGTAGGTTATATCAATATATCCAAATTCACCGTAATCTTTGCTTTCAGATACTTTTTCGAATGTTGTGGTTATGCCGTTGACCGTAACTTTGGCATAGTCATCATAGGTTGTAACCGTAACATTTACGTCGACATCGTCGCGTGCCGCCGGATCATAATAAGCATTGTTTAGATATAAGGCGTTCGACCTTTGCCAGTATTTATCAACAGAGCAGGTTAAATTCGTGGTTGATGTTGGTCTGTCGCAAGCCGCAAGAGCCAATGGCAGTAATAGTAAAATTTTTTTCATTTGGTTTCCTTTTTGTTTATTAGTTTGAATGAATTATATCACAAAAAAAGTAATAAGAAACGCAAATTTCACATTTCCACTTGCTTTTTTATAAAAAATTGTAATAATTGCGCTTGTTCCTGCTGTTGCCAATGGGGGTGACGGCTGACATAAACCAAAGGAAATAAAATGGCTTACTATGAAAGTGTCCTGGTTTTTCGCCAGGATCTGACCGAACCGCAGGTCAAAGAAAAAGCGGACAAATATGCGGAAATTATCAAAGAACTGGGCGGCGAAGTGAAATCCACAGAGTTTTGGGGATTGAAAAACCTTGCCTATGTTATTCGCAAAAATCGCAAGGCGCACTATGTTATGATGAACGTCGAAATGCCGGGGAAATCGATTGCCGAACTTGAACGGCGCAGTCGTATCGACGAAGATATTATCCGTTTCCTGAACGTGCGCGTTGAAAAGTTGGCGGACGGTCCGTCTATCATGATGAAAAAGAATACCGAGGAGGCAGAATAATGGCAGTTCGTGCAGCAATTTATCGTAAAAAGGCCAACCCTTTAAAGGGCAAGGTTATTGATTATAAAGATGTTAAGATGTTGGGGCACTATATTACCGAACGTGGTAAAATCGTGCCGAGTCGCATTAGCGGCGTTTCCCAGAAAGACCAACGCTTGTTGGCACGGGCCATCAAGCGTGCGCGTCATTTGGGCTTGTTGCCATTTGTGCGCAATAACATCGGGTAAAAATATTTGGGTATAACCCTAACTTTCAACAAAAGGACAGATAAAATGAAAATTATTTTAACGGAAAAGATTACAGGTCTTGGCACAATCGGCGACACGGTTGAGGTTAAAACCGGCTATGCGCGGAACTATTTGTTGCCAAATAACAAGGCGTTGCGTTGGTCGCGTGAAAATGTTGCATTGTTTGAAGCACAAAAGGCGGAACTTCAGGCGCGTCATGAAAATGCTCGCAAGGCTGCGGAATCCAAGGTTGATGCGGTGAAAAATGCCAAGATGTATATGATACGCCAGGCGGGTGATACCGGTCAATTGTATGGTTCTGTGTCAAGTCGTGATATCGCGCGGACACTCAAAGAAATTGCGAATGTCGAAGTTTCTTCGGCCCAGGTTATGTTGGGTTCACCGATTAAATCGATTGGTGCGTTTGATACGAAAATCGCGCTGCATCCGGATGTGATTGTGCCGATTAAGGTCTATGTTGCGCGCACAAACGATGAAATCGAAGCGTTGGTCGCCGGTAAGGTCCTAACCTTTGGAACCAAAAAGGTTGAAGAAGAAACAGAAGAAGTTAAAGCCGAAGCAAAAGAAGAAAAATCTGAACCGGTTGCGGAATCCGAAAAAACGGAAGAAGCCCCAGCCGCAGAGGAAAAATAATTTCGGTTTTGGTTATACAAACACCCCGCACGAGATAGTCGCGGGGTGTTTTTTTAGTCGTTCCAATCTTGATAAACTTTATCCACGTTTACGATTATTGGGATTGTACCATCAATAAACCCTGTTTTAATAAATTCATCTATGGCGAGTCCTAAACTTATGCATCCACCGGAACGGTGTTTGTTCGGGTCAGTTGTTCCGTGCAGGTACATATTTGTGCGACCAAAAGTATTCGTTTCGTTGGCCGGTATAAGTGGAATTCGGTATTGTCCCCATGCAATTTGTTTTTCTTTGGGTTGTTGGGCTTTGTCTTTGTCGCGAACTATATAAACACCATTTGGGGTTCCGCCGGAATAAGGGATACTTTGGTATTGGCCATTTTGGCAAGATTCACGTCCAGAATAAGTCGGCCGAACAAGATATTTTGGAATATTATTTTCACATGCCACCAAGACATTTCCGTTGAATATGATAATTTTATTCGTGCTAATCTTGGTGTCTGTTGGAAAATGAAACGTTTGTGCCCTGTATGTTGAGTTAAGATTCAAAATATTTTCTATATATTTTACATCTGGGATACTTGGATACAATGGACAGGTATTATTTTCTTGGGACCGTAAAATTCCTATGTTGCTTATGCATTTATCGATATCCGCGGTAATTTTTGTGTTGGTGGTGGATTGTGATTTTGAGTTTTGTGTTAATGTTTTAGTTAAAGATTCTTTGGTTATAATACAATTTTTAAGTCCTGTGCGGAGTATTGTTTCTTTATCCGTTTCGCTTAGTCCGATTTGTTTTGCAAAACCCGAAGCGGCAATTTGTGTGCCAAGATTTCGTAAAAAATTATTGAATTTAATGTGTGGATTTATTCCTTGTTTATTGGCTTCTTCATTTAATATAGCGATGCTCTGTTTACAAGCATCGTAAAGTAACAGATAGAGTTTGCTTATTTCCCCATCGGTTGCACCTTTAATACAGGTCTCTGATTTGACCAGTGTTTCAAGTAATTTTGTATCTGTGATGTAGTATGCTTTGCCATTTAATTCAAATATCATGATTTGTTGGTCGTCATCCGCGCGTGCCGATAAACATAAAAATAAAGAAAAGACGGCAAGAAGTATTTTTTTCATTTTAATATCTCCGTGCACTTTGTGGCAATAGTTACGACATCTTTAATCGCTTTGATTTGCGTGGCATTGAAAACCGTGGCGGTTGCCGATGCGACCGTTGATGCACCGGCCAAAACATTGGATGCGGTATTAAGATTTTTTTCGCGTCGTTTTCCGGAATCTGTATCATTTTGGCGCGTGGTGTCAGTGTTTGCAATGGCACTGGTTATCGTGCCAGTAAATCCCGTCGTTGCACCAACAATTCCGGCAATTTTTGCACCGTCTGCGCGCGTGTTGATTTTTGATATATCAACCGTATTAAATCCATCACACGCATCTATTATTTGTGTTGCTTCGGTTACATCGATTCCGTCAAGTTGCGCTTGGGCATGTGCCTGTTTTAAATTTGATATAGCGGATTTGCATTTATCAATTTGATTTTGCAAATTCGTATCTGTACGATTTTTGCTGGCAACAATGGCATCGGCAATATTTGTCGCGGTATTACCGGCAAGCAGCCCCGTTCGCCAGTTGCCAAGTTTTTTAGATTGTGCTTCCTTGCGTTTTTTTTCTGCACGCAACGCATCAGCCATTTCGCGGCCAGCGGTTGTTTCGGTTTCATCCATCATTTCCGCCAAGACATCGTATAGTTGACTTTCCGTTTTTATTTCGGTGGCACCCATAGCATCAAGTTTGGCGGTAATGTCTTCAATTTCTTTGTCCCGTTTGGATTTTATAATACCGACCGTTGTTGCACCAATACCAAGACCAGTTCCGATCCCGGTTACAGCGGTGTTTATTCCCGCTATGCGTTTTAATTCGGCAAGTTCAGATTCGATTCCAACACAAGCAGAATATACACCTTGTAACGCGGCGACCAACATATTTTCATTGGCGTACGCGGTGGTTGCAAAAAGAATAGAGATTAAAAAAATTTTTTCGATTAAAAATCTCATACGGGGATTATATCACTTTTTTTACAAAAAGTAAAAAAATCCCCACCAATTCGTGGGGATTTTTGCGTATCGGAATGATTATTTATCCAATGCCTTGATAATCTGATCGTATGGTATCGCGCCTGGGAAGGCCTCTTCGCCGATAACCAAATACGGGGTGCCGCTGATTTCGAAACGTTGTGCCAAATCACGAACGTTTTTCAATTCACGTGCGACAACTTCGCCGTTCATATCTTTTTCCAACTGCGCGGTGTCAAGACCAGCTTCGCCCGCCAATTTCATGACGTTCTTTTTAATCTTTTCACCAAGTTTGGAACGATCTTTCATATCATCTTGAGTGTAATATTCTTTGTCCATCAACAATTTATCCAAAGCAGCGGCTTTGTCGTTGCCCTGTAATTTTGCGGCAATAACAGCCTTGGCCGGTGCGTCAGACAATTCGCCATGGATAGAAAAGTTTTTCAAGACAACGCGGACGTCATCGCGACCTTCCATCACACGGGCCAATTCGCCATGAACACGACGGCAATATGGGCAAGAATAATCAGACCACAAGAAGATGGTTTTTTTCGCGTCTTCTTTGCCCCAGATTGGTGCATCGCCAATCATGTCTTTCAAGTTCGAACGAACATATTTGCGAATCGCCTTGTTCTTTTCGGCGTTCTGTTGTTCCTGCATCGCGGATACCATTTCTTGTAGGATCATTGGGTTTGTATGTGTCAGGTAGTACGGTGTGTACAAACGGCAGACACAGCCAGCAATCAAAATGATAGCAATCAATTTGATTAATTTTTTGATTATCATAGGACTGGATTCAGATTTTTTGCCATCCTGCTTGGCGAACATACCACCAAACAAAAACAGCGCAATTCCGATAACCAGAACGAGGATTGTCCAAAACATAGTTTTCTCCTTTGCTTCGTTGAACGGCTGTATCATAGAAACTTTTTTCCGGCCGCGCAAGAGTTTTTTAAGATTTTTTTTAGTGCATCAAAGATATACGCGCGTTTGGAACCCGTGCGCCTAATTCCGTGCATATTTTTTCAAGGAATTGAAGCGTCGTGTCAAGTGTCAAAGGTAATTGAAAAAGCCGGTTTTTATATGGCGCGGCGCATTCGGTACACACCGCACGCCCGGTTTTTGGCGAAAGGTGTGTCAGGTTTTCCGTTTGTCCACATCCTGAACATTTTGTTAAGTCCAAAGCGAACCCAAGTTCGCGCAATAAAATAATTTCCCAACCCAAATAATCGTCGACGGGCAAATTCGCGTTCGGAAAATTTGTTAAAAAATTTACCGTCGAATCGTAAAGCGCAGTGTAAGATTCGCGTTCGGGCAGCAGTGTTTTTATCAAATCAAAAACGCAATTTACAAATTTTATGCGCCCAAGATTTATCATAATTGGTGCGGTTAAATTTTTTTCGCTTTCCCAATGAAACACGCCCAGTGCGGAATCAAGTCGCGCACCCCATGTGGCGTTGCCGATTTGGCCAACCAATGGTTTATGCGTTTTGGCAACCACCGCACCGCGCAACATTCCGGCGACGACACCATGTTCGCGCGTAAATATATGTGCGACCGCATCACGTTCGTTAAACGGGCGTAGTGATATTAAAAGACCGGTGGATTCAAGTTTCATTTTCTATTTCAATTTTTCGGCGGCGCCGCGCGCAAGTTCATCACAGCGTTCATTTAATTCTTCGCCATTATGCCCGCGCACCCAAACCCAGTGAATCTTTACCGCGGACACCAGTTCGTCCAAGCGTTGCCACAGGTCTTGGTTTTTTACAGGTTTTTTATCCGCAGTGCGCCAATTATTTTTCTTCCAATTTTTCATCCAAACCATCGTGCCGTTTTTTACATATTGGCTGTCGGTGTGAATTTCGATTTCGCTGTGCCGGTGCGCGGCGGATATTGCGCGTATAACCGCGGTCAATTCCATACGATTGTTGGTTGTGCCCTTTTCGCCACCACTGCGTTCTGCGCGATTTTCCCCGTCGGTTGCAACAAATGCCCAGCCACCGGGACCGGGGTTGCCAAGACAACTTCCGTCTGTCCAAATTTTTAGCATTTTATTTCATCCTTTGTTTGTGATATAATATCATAAAATGAAAATAGATTCCAAGAATTTACACGAAATGTCAAATACTGTGCGTGCGGACGCGTTGCGCGCGGTTGCCTCGGCCAAGAGCGGGCATATTGGAATCGTTCTTGGCGCGGCGGATATTATCACGATGATTTATACGGTGTTTCTGAATCCCGCGCGCGATAGATTTGTGTTATCGGCGGGGCATGGGTCGGCTATGCTGTATGCGGTGCTTAAGTTATCTGGATATAATGTCGGGGATTTGAAATCTTTTCGGCAAATCGGTGGAATCCCGGGGCATCCGGAATTCGGAATTGATGGTGTTGCCGCGACTACGGGCCCATTGGGCCAGGGTGTTGCGAACGCGGTCGGTATGGCGATTGCCGCAAAGCACAATAAAACCGGCGGGCGCGTGTATTGCCTTTGTTCCGATGGCGATTTGATGGAGGGTGTGGCCCAGGAAGCAATCGGCTTTGCCGGGCGGTATGGGTTAGATAACTTGGTGCTGCTTTGGGATAACAATGGACTTAGCATAGACGGTGTGGCGCAGGTGGATAAGAATGTGTCGATGCGGATGCGTGCGGCGGGATGGACAGTGCGCGCGGCGGACGGCACGGATATGAACGAACTTTATGACGCGATAAGTGCGCCGGCGGCGGGGCCGCTGTTTGTTCGTTGCGATACGACACTGGGCCAGGGCGCAAGTGTTTCGGGAACGGCGCGCGCACACGGATTTGCACTTGGCGAGTGTGAGGTTGAAAATTTAATAAAACATTTGGATTCGGCCGCTGGACGCGATTTGTGGCGCAAGTTTGCAGAGAAACATAAAAAAACTGAAAAAATAAAATACGCAAATGTGCCAAAGGTTTTTTTGCCACAGAAAAGAGTTGCAATGTCAACGCGCGAGATGTCTGGGGAATACTTGGCGGCGGTTATGCGGACGGGCGCAGACATTATTATCGGCAGTGCGGATTTGGGACAAAGCACAAATATGCGTATCCCGGGCGTGCGTGAAATTACCGCGGATAATTTTTCAGGGCGATATATAAACTATGGCGTGCGCGAACATGCGATGGCGGCGATTATGAACGGTATGGCCTATGTGGGCATGCGTGCGGCGGGGTCGACTTTTTTGGTTTTCAGTGATTATATGCGTGGTGCGATGAGGCTTGCCGCGATTTCGGGGTTGCCGGTTGTCTATGTTTTAACGCACGATAGTATCGCGGTTGGTCAAGACGGGCCGACACATCAACCGATTGAGCAATTGGCGGGTCTGCGTCTGATTCCGAATATGAACGTGTTTCGGCCGTGCAATATGGCAGAGGTTGCGTGGTCTTGGCAAACGGCGCTGTCAGAGGTAAATCGGCCGTCGTGCATAGTTCTTTCGCGGCAATCGATTGCGCCTGTGGGCGATGCGGTTGTGGGCGAAATAAAGTTCGGCGCGTATGTTGTTTATAAATCTGGTGCGGCGCGCGCGAAAATGACGATTATTGCAACGGGCGCGGAAGTGCCACTTGCGATAAGTGTTGCACAAATTTTGGGCGGCGCGGTTCAGGTGGTAAGTATGCCTTCGGTTGGGCATTTCCGCGCGATGGAAAAAAAATACAAAGATAAAATCTTGGCGGGCACTGTTGTCGCGATAGAAGCGTCATCGACCGCGCCTTGGTTTGAATTTGCAGATATTGTTGTTGGAATTGACGATTTTGGCTTGTCAGGGGCACCTGACATGGTGTATCGTGCGTGTGGGTTTGATGCGGAAAAAATCGCGAGCGCGATTCGCACAAAAATAAAACATGTCTGAATATGAATTTATAACATCAAATGGTGAAAAGATACCGGTCGTGATAACCGTGCGTGCGGGCGTGCGGAATATTACACTGCGGCCACGTGGTGGCGATATGCGGCGGATTGATGCGACACGGCCGTTCATGTCTTCAAATTCAACAGTAATGAAATTTGTGGAACAAAAACGGCGGTGGCTGGAAAGATTCTTTGCAAATGCCCCGCGCAAAGAACATTTGAAATCGGGCGATATGTTTGACTTTTTAGATATGCGGGTGCGGGTCGTTTATGATTGTGCCATGCGCGGAAATAAATTTGTTTTGAACGATGATGGAACGCGGACACTTTTTGTTGGTGGTGATGAGAAATTGATTGAAAATCGCGTGCGATTGTTCGTTAAATCGGAACTTTTGAAACATATAAAAGAATTGATCTATCAAACGCCGCGTGAATTTTGGCCGAAAAAGATTTGCCTGCGTGATACGTCGTCGCGGTGGGGTTCGCGGTCAACAACAGGAACAATTTCTTTTTCGTGGCGGTTGGCGTTTGCGCCGTTTGATGTGATGCGCTATGTCGTGATGCATGAATTGGCGCATACAAAACACATGGATCATTCATCGGCTTTTTGGACAGAGGTTCGTGGCCTTTACGGTTTTGGTGTTGAACGTGCGCGGCGGTGGCTGAATATGCACGGGGGCGATTTGCATAAATTCCTTTGAAACCATTCCTGAATATTTCTTTGCCTTTTTACGGTATAATTTCGGTGTGTTAAAAGCACATAACATAAACAAATCCCACTTCGCCGGTGGCTTCGTGGGGTAAACCAAAGGAAAGAAAAAATGAAAAAGAAAAATAAAGAATGCAAAAAATTATCCGTTGTGGCGGTATTGGGTGTTGTTGCATCCACGGCTGCATTTGCGGGTTCTGGAAATATGGCGCATAATAATGCAAATAACAATACGATGACCGAAGTTATGACCATTGAACAGGTTCGTGGGCTTTCCGATAATTCGCCGGTTATTGTTCGCGGATATTTACTGCGTCAAAATGGGGAAAATTCGTATGTTTTCCAAGACAACACCGGCACAATCAATGTTGAAATAAGTGCGGAAGATTGGGGTGGCATGAATGTTGCACCGTCTGATTACGTTGAACTTTGGGGCGAAGTCGATAAGAACGGCGCATCCATGGTTGAAATCGACGTTTCCGCAATGAAAAAGTTATAATAGTGGTTAGTGTTAGTCCCCACTTCGCCGAGGCTTCGTGGGGCAAGGGTAAGTGAAACGGGCGCAGTGAACTGCGCCCTTGTTTTTTAGAAAAAATTGGTTATAATGTGGCGTGTATGTGTGCCCATGGCTCAATTGGATAGAGCAATTGCCTTCTAAGCAATAGGTTGCAGGTTCGAGTCCTGCTGGGCACGCCACCCTTCGCCAAGGCTTCGGGTGGCAGGCCATGTTCGCCAATCCGTCTTCGTTACACTACGCCGAGACGATGGGCTTCGGGTGGCAGGCCATGTTCGCCAATCCGTCTTCGTTACACTACGCCGAGACGACGGGCTTCGGGTGGCAGGCCATGTTCGCCAATCCGTCTTCGTTACACTACGCTGAGACGATGGGATTCGGGTGGCGGGCTGTTCGTCTTTGTTTCGTAGCACCGCGATTTTTCCAAGGTTTTCCACTAACCGCTTACACTAACCACTAACACTTACACTGTTTTTCTTCCTATTTCTTGGGCGTGATGAATATGGTAAAATCTAATCAACCAAACAAAGAGGGAGAATATGAAACGGTTAGTTCAATTTTGTGTTGCAATGATAATTTCTTTTTTGCCAGGAATTTTTGGTGTGTTCTTTACACCGCATGGCGATTCGAATATATGGTATATGGCGCTTAATAAATCTGGCCTAACGCCGCCGGGTGTGGTGTTTGGGGCCGCATGGACAATTTTATATGCGTTGCTTGGGTTCGCGTTATTCCTTGTTATCAAAAGTGCGCGTGGAAAATCAGAAAAGGCGATGGCGTATGTTTTGTTTGTGGTACAAATGCTGTTAAATGCCGGATGGACGTATTTATTCTTTGGTTTACATTTAACCGGATTTGCATTGGTTGTATTGTTGGGTCTGTTTATTGTTTCGATATGGATGGCGCGCGTGTTCGATGGCATCGACAGAAAAGCAATGCTGTTGGTTATACCATATTTGCTTTGGATGATGTTTGCATTCTATCTGAATGCGTATATTGTCCTTATGAACTAAATTTTAAGGATTTTGAATTCGGCATCACCGACATTAAGATAACGCAGCCCCAGTTCTTCGACATAATCGGGGCTGTAGTTTTTAAGTAATTGTATATGATGGCGAATGGTCTGTAATTTTTGTTCTTCCGCTGCCAACTCTGTACGTTCTGCGGAAAGATGCCATATGTTGGTAACAAAGTGGGTTACATTTACTTCGCCGAAAAAAATCCTGATGAATGCAAGCAGGGCAAAAGCCGCAAAGAATACGCCGAATTTGCCACGAATGCCACCACGCCATGCGCGGCCAATAAAGTTAAATAAATTTTTGATTTTGTCTCTCATGCGTGGCATTATATCACAAATGATATCTAATAATCAAATTTTTGCAGCACCGATGGCGGGAATTTCTGATTACCCGTTTCGGCGCATTATACGCGAATTTGCACCAGACGTGCCGATGGTAACGGAAATGATTTCTTGCCATTCGTTGGTAGATCAACATAAAAACTGTCTGCGAAATTTCGATAATTATGGTATGGAGGGGAACATCGGGACTCAGATTTTTGGCGCAGTGCCTGATTTAATGGCGGATGCGGCGCGGATTTTAGAAGATGCCGGGGCAACGTGGATTGATATAAATATGGGATGCCCGGTGCCAAAGGTTGCAACACGCGCGAATGCGGGGGCGTTTTTAATGCGTAACCATAAATTGGCGGGGCGGATAGTTTCGGCGGTCGCGCGCGCAGTCAAAATTCCGGTGTCGGTTAAAACGCGGCTTGGGTGGGATGCGGACAATATGGACTGGGTCGATTTGGTACATGTCGTGGCGGATTCGGGGGCGAAATTTTTGACACTGCACGGGCGGACACGCGCCCAAGGTTATGCTGGCGTGGCGGTGCATCCGAAAATCGAAAATATGCCGATTCCAATCATTGCAAATGGTGATATTGTCGATGCGGCCGGTGTGCAAAGTGCGATTGATAATGGATATGCAGGCGCAATGATAGGGCGCGCCATGATGGGCCGGCCATGGGTCTTTGGGGAAATTTTGGGAACTGGTAAAAAGCCGGAAAATATTGGGGAACTGGTAATTCGGCATTTGGATTTAGTCTTGGAATACTATGGCGTGCGCGCGGGTGTGCCGATGTTTAGAAAGCATCTTGCGTGGTATTCGGCAGGTATGCCAAATTCAAGTGATTTTCGGGTTAAAATCAACCAAATAACGGACGAAAAGGAAATGAAACGCGAAATTTTGCAATTTTGGGGTTGCGTTGCGGAAAGATAGGTCTATGATAGGCATAACGATAACAAAAAGGTTCATTCCATGGCAGAAGAATTTACAGATTTACAAATGAATCCTGAAATGACGGCGGGTGAAATGTTGCGTGCGGCGCGCACTACCGGTCGGCGCAAGCGTGAAATTCAAACTATTTCTAAACAGCTTTGTATACGTGAAGAATTTCTTCAGGCATTGGAAGATGGCGATTATACTATGTTGCCGGAAACTGTTTATATATTGGGATTCGCGCGGAATTATGCGATGGAATTAGGTGTGGATCCGGATTTAATAGTTGCAAAAATAAAACGCGAACTGGGGATTTTAAAATTAGCCGAAGCGATGGTCAGCCATGAAAAGCAAGAACAATCAAAGCCTGCGGTGCCCGTGGTCGCTGAGAAAGTTGAAAAGAAAAGCGTGGTCGGTGAAAAAAAATCTAAAACTTTGGCGTATGTGAAAAAGCATTGGATGTGGTTTGTCGGCGGGGCCTTGGCGTTCGTTTTTGTTCTGATTGCATTGGTTTTGATTTTGCCGTCTGCGGATGAAGATATGCCAACAAGGACGGTTGTTCAGGTTTCGGCACCGCAACAGGTTATGACGGTTGAACCAAAATACAGTTTAGAAGTACGTGAGAAATTTGGAACGGAAAATGCGGGCAAGGCGGAAATAGTCATTCAGGCGGTCAAGGAATCTTGGGTAAAAATCGAAGATGCACGTGGCAAGACGGTGTTTAGTCGTGTGCTGGTGCCGGGCGATGTTTACTACGTGCCCGCGGGAAACAAGCATAAGGGAACATTCGGTAACGCCGGCGCGATAGAGGTTTGGGTTAATAACGAACTGGTTGGTAAAATTGGTGATGATAATGTGCGCAAAACCGGTGTTGTGTTAGATGCGGAAAAATTGGCCAAGAAAAAGTCGGATAAATAGTGCGCTTTTTGTTCAGACCGTGGTTGAAAATTGATTTAAAAGTTCTATATTTAGTGCCATGAGTGGCGTTATAAAAATTCGCGGTGCGCGCGAAAATAATCTTAAAAATATCGACCTGGACATACCAAAGAATAAATTGGTGGTCGTGACCGGTGTATCCGGGTCGGGAAAATCTTCGCTTGCGTTTAATACTATTTACGCCGAAGGTCAACGGCGTTATGTCGAATCGCTGTCCAGTTATGCGCGGCAATTTTTGGATATGCAAAAAAAGCCCGATGTCGATTTGATAGAAGGTTTGGCGCCGGCGATATCGATTGAGCAAAAAACCACATCGAAAAATCCGCGTTCGACCGTTGGAACGGTGACGGAAATTTATGATTACTTGCGATTGCTGTGGGCGCGAATTGGCGTGCCATATTCGCCGGTGACGGGGTTGCCCATAAAATCGCAAACTATTTCCGAAATGGTCGATTTGACAATGGGAATTCCCGCCGGTACGCGCGCCTTTATCATGGCGCCACTGGTTCGCGCGCGCAAAGGTGAATATAAAAAAGAACTCGCGTTTTTGGTAAAGCAGGGATACCAGCGCGTAATTATTGACGGGGAACTTTACGATTTGACGGCGGTGCCGCCACTCGATAAAAACAAAAAACATGATGTTTTCGTTATAATCGACCGGATTCAGATGCCGGCGGCGGATGCGACGGATTCGGACAAAGAAGATTTTCGTTCACGGATTTATTCTTCATTCGAAGGGGCGCTGCGCCTGGTGCCGGGGTCGGTGATTTTGCGGCGGTTGGACACGAACGAAGATATTCTTTATTCGCAAAATTATGCGTGTCCCGTTAGTGGCTTTGCCGTGCCGAAGATTGAACCGCGACTGTTTTCCTTTAATGCGCCGATTGGTGCGTGCAGTGCGTGCGATGGTTTGGGGGTGCAGTTAAATATGTCGCCGGATTTGGTTATACCCGATCCGTCAAAGTCGATTTTGGACGGCGCAATTGCACCTTGGTCGCGCGGGGGAATGCTGTCGCAATTTGAACATCTGATAAATGCGCTGCACAAACAATATAAAATTCCACTTGGTAAGCCATGGCATACACTTAGCGAAGAGCATAAAAATATCATTTTATATGGCACGGGCGATACACCAATAAAGATAAATTGGAATGGATTTGTTTATGAAAAACCCTTTGAAGGCGTGATTCCGAACATCGAACGGCGGTGGCGCGAATCTGAATCTGATGCGATGCGCGCGGAATTGGCAAAGTATCAATCGGAAAAGCCGTGCCCGGTCTGCCATGGCAAGCGTCTTAATATTCAAGCGCTGTGCATAAAGATAAATGGTTCGGATATTGTCGATGTTTGCGATATGCCGATAGATGATTCTTATACTTGGTTTATGGATTTGCCGAACCATTTAAGCAAACAGGAAAACGATATCGCGAAAATGGTTCTGCGTGAAATAACAAGCAGGTTATTTTTTCTTAAAAATGTCGGGCTTGGGTATTTAACTATGTCGCGTATGGCAGGAACGCTCTCTGGGGGCGAGGCACAACGTATCCGCCTTGCGTCCCAGATTGGCAGCGGTTTGTCTGGTGTTCTTTATGTGCTGGACGAACCGTCAATTGGTTTGCACCAAAGCGATAATGACAAATTACTTGAAACATTAAAAATGTTACGTGATAAAGACAACAGTGTGATTGTCGTTGAACATGATGAAGATGCAATGCGCGCGGCAGATTACCTTGTTGATATTGGGCGCGGCGCGGGTGTGAACGGTGGAAATGTTATTGCCGCGGGAACTCCAGAGCAAGTTATAAAAAATAAAAATTCCCTGACCGGTCAATATTTGTCGGGCGCAAAAAAAATTCCGGTGCCGAAAAAGCGCAGGACCGGAAACGGAAAATCCATTACTGTTTATGGTGCGCGGGCAAATAATCTGAAAAATATCGATGTGGAATTTCCGCTTGGGAAATTTATCGCGCTGACGGGTGTGTCGGGGTCTGGAAAGTCCACGTTGTTGTTGAATACTCTATATCCCGCGTTGATGCGTGCGCTGTATGGTTCAAAGATTGAATCGGGTGCGCATGATGTTATTCGCGGTATGGAAAATATAGACAAGGTTGTTGATATCGACCAATCGCCAATTGGGCGCAGTCCGCGCAGCAACCCCGCGACCTATACCGGTGTGTTTTCAAATATACGCGACTTTTTTGCCGAATTGCCAGAGGCCAAGGCGCGTGGATATGGCCCGGGACGCTTTTCTTTTAATGTAAAGGGCGGCCGGTGCGAGGCATGTCAGGGTGATGGTCAGATAAAAATAGAGATGAATTTCTTGGCCGATGTTTATGTTGAATGTGACAAGTGTCACGGCACGCGGTATAACGAAGAAACTTTGGCGGTAAAATACAAGGGCAAATCAATTGCGGACGTGTTGGATATGACCGTGGACGAAGCGTATCGTTTCTTTATCAATCATCCGCAGATTAGTCGCAAATTGGAACTGTTAAAGCGTGTGGGGTTGGATTATATAAAACTTGGACAGAGTTCGCTTGACCTGTCGGGGGGCGAGGCGCAGCGCATAAAACTATCCAAAGAATTGTCCGCGCGCGGAACAGGGCAAACACTTTATATCTTGGACGAACCGACAACAGGGTTGCACTTTGAAGATATTAAACAACTGCTTACGGTGTTGCATGAATTTGTAGAGCAGGGCAATACCGTGATAGTAATTGAACATAATCTAGAGGTTATTAAAACTGCGGATTGGATTATCGACCTGGGGCCGGCGGGTGGCGCGGGCGGTGGTCGCGTGGTTGCAACCGGTACGCCCGAAGATGTGGCGCAGAATCCAGGGTCACTTACCGGAAAATATTTGGCAAAGTATCTGGACAAATAGAGTTTCGTAAAATAGAATCAAACAGAAAAACATAAGGAGAATAAAATGTTTGGATTTGGTAAAAAGAAGGAAAATGTTAGCCCGGAAGAACCGCATATGCCAAAAGGCATGAAGGAAACCGCCGAACGTATGATGGCGGGGCAATTTGATATGAACGATATGCTTGCGCAATTAAAACAGATTAAAAAGATGAGTAATTTTAGCGGTCTGCTGAAAATGGTGCCGGGAATGTCGGGTGCGGTTGCGGCGATGAAGGAAAAGATAAAGGACGGCAGTGTCGATGCCCAGATTAAAATCTTGGAGGCGATGACCGCCGCGGAACGCGCGGATCCCGAAAAAATCTTTGCCAATGCCAAGGCACGTATCGCGGAAACCGCGGGCGTGACGGTGCGCGATGTTGAACACATTATAAAGCAGTACACAAAAATGAAACAACAAATGGCGATGATTCAGCGTATGGGCGGTATGGAGGCTGTTATGGAACGCATGAAACAAGGCGGCGGTGAACCAGGCGTGAAGTAAAAGGTGAAAGTGATGAGAAAAATATTTGTTATTGGTGAACCAAGAAGCAAACCTATATATGATTATACGGGTCGGTTGTTGTATTGGCGTCTTGCATACAATATTAATGAAAACCAAACGGAATTGCGTTATTTCAAAAATACTTTGTTTTCGCGTGGTTATACAAAATTGTGCAGGTTCCAACGGCGATTGGTATTAAAACAAAATGAAAATACAAAATAAAAAGATAGCAAAACATAAATCTTCGGTGGCGTGGTTACAGCGCCAGGCCGTCGACCCCTATGTTGCACGGGCGCGGCGTGATGGTTATCGGGCGCGGGCGGCGTATAAACTGATTGAAATAAACGAAAAGTACAAGTTCTTAAAGAACGGGCAAACGGTTGTGGATTTGGGTGCGGCGCCGGGGTCATGGTCGCAGTTTATTGCGCGAACTTTTCCAAAGACAAAAATCTTTGCGATGGATTTGCTGGAAATAACACCAATCAACAATGTTGAATTTTATCAGGGCGATTTTACAACTGATGCGGCGCTGCGGTGGTTAGAGGAAAAATTAAAATTGGATGATAATGCAAATGGCGTTGTTGATGTCGTTGTGTCGGATATGGCGCCGAACACCGTTGGACATCAGAAAACAGACCACTTGCGACAAATGGTGCTGTTGGAATATGCTTTTGATTTTGCGTGTCGTGCGTTAAAGCCAGGTGGGACGTTTGTTGCAAAATCTTTCACCGGTGGAACAACAAATGAATTACTTAAGCAAATAAAAGAAAAATTCGAATCGGTTCATCATGTGAAACCGGCCGCATCGCGCAAGGATTCTGTTGAAATGTTTATCGTTGGACTTGGGTTCAAAAATAATGTATAATGTGCGCATAAAAGAAAAGGAGAGAATATGCCAGTTAGTAAAACTAAGAAAACAACTGTAAAGAAAACTACAGTAAAAAAATCTGTGAAACGTGCGCCGGCGCGTCGTGCGGTTGCACGTAAAACTGTGGTTCAATCGTCAAAACCACGTCGTATGGTTGGGCCGCTTTCCGCAATCGCAAGTTTTTGGCGGCGGTATTTTGATTTCGTTGGTCGTTCCACGCGTGCCGAGTTTTGGTTTGGAATTTTGTTCGCGTTTTTGGTGAATTGGGTCTTTGCGTACTTTTTCCCTGGAACAACGGTATCATTGATTGTTAGCGCAATTTTATTCATACCAATTATGTCTCTTTCGGTTCGCCGTTTCCGTGATGCGGGGATTTCGGTTTGGTTGTACTTGGTGCCGATATTGTTAGTTTATTTGATACCAATTATTCGTGGGGCACAGTGGTATTCAATGATGGCGTTTGGATACGTTTCATCAGGTATGGCATTGTATGCGTTGTTCTTTATTGTTGATACGATATTCAATATCGTTGTCGCTTGCTTGCCCAGTAAAAGGTAATTTGTCATTTGAAAAAAAATACGGTGCGATTTTCGCACCGTATTTTTTATTGCACAAACCGATTATATATTTTTTCATTTATCTTGGTCGGATATTTGCGTTCAAGGTATGCGTTGTAATCCGCGTCCAAGTGTCGCATCGCCATATTTGCGATTTCCGGTTTTAATTCTTCAAGTTTTTTATCGTTTGTTTCTGGCAATTTTTCGGCCGCGATATTTACAACATAAAACTCATCAGGTGCCGACACAATTGAATTGTCGCCAATTGGATTTTTGAACGCCGCGACCAAGACCGGCATCGGTGCGCCGTCTGTGCGCGACACGGTCAGTTTCTTGGCGGTTTGCAATTTTCCGGTTTCGTTCAAATCTGTCAGCAATTCATTTGCGCGGATGTATGCCATTTTTTCTTGTTCCGCGTGTGTCCATTCGGTGGCTATTTCCTTTTTCACCGAATCGAATTCCGCGGTGTGTTCCGGAATGATTTTATCCACGCGGACAATCACGAATCCGGTTTTTGTTTCGATAAGTTCACTTTCGGTTTCGGGCGCAAGTTCAAAGATATTCGTCACAACCGATTCGCTAAGGTTTTTATCATCCGGCAATTTTTCCGCGGAAACACCGCTGTGTTGGGCGAACTTTGCGTTGTGCGCTTTCGCCGCCGCGGACAATGTTTCGCCGCCGATGATGTCATCTTCCAGTGCTTGCGCGGTTTTAAGTGCGATTTCATATTCGTCCGGTTTATCCATTGCGGCCGGAACAATTACGTATGAAATATCGCGTGCCTCGGCCACGTGATGTGGGTGTGCCGCGTAGAAATCGCGAAGTTGTTCATCCGTTGGCTTTGGTGTTTTGAAATTTGAAAACTTTACCGTCGCCATATTTATTTCGCGCTTGGTATTGCGCGCGTTATACGCCGCAATAGTTGCAAATCGTGGCGTTTCAATTTGTGTCGCCATCGGAACATTCACCATTTCATGCAGTGCCTTTATCCGCAAATCATTTGCAACATCCGATTCGGTTAGCCCTGAATTTTGCAGAACGACATCAAACGCCACCGTTGAAAATTTCCCGTTTTCTTGGAATTGCGGTATTGCGCGAATATCGTTTGCGATTCGGTGGTCGGACACGACATAGCCCAAATCGTCCGCGTGTTTATTGATTCTTTGAATTGATGCGATTTTTTTAATCACGCCGTTTTGAAAGTCCGACATTTTCGCCGGGTTTGAATAAAGTTCGCGTTGCGCGTCACGCGACATCGCCGCCAATTCGTTAGAGCGCATATTATTATATTGCTGAATCGAAATCTTTTCACCGCCGACGCGCGCCAGTGTCGTATCAGACGATGTAAGACCAAATACCCATTCGGCAACACCCCATCCGACGAACGAAAAGATTAGAATTCCCATTAAAACCTTGGCCAACGGTTTATCGGCCGCATTACGTAAATATTCTAGCATTTTTTCACCTTTTGCGGTAACATAGCAGAATGTAACCAAGAAAATCAACGGAAAAAAGGAAGAAAAATGAAAATTATTGCAGGAAACTGGAAAATGAACGGGTCGCGTGTGGCTTTGGACGAGATGATTGTCGCAATTACGCCGGTAAAGACCGAAAATCGCGTGATTTTGTGTGTGCCTTTTACTATGGTGCGTGCGGGAACGGACAAGGTTGCCATTGGTGCCCAGGATATTAGCACGCATGAAAAAGGGGCTTATACCGGCGAAGTGTCGGGTGCAATGTTGGCCGAGGCAGGTGCAAAATACGTAATTGTCGGGCACAGTGAACGCCGCATGTATCATGATGAAACAAACGATATCGTTCGGCAAAAGGCGCAAATGGCGTTGGAAAACGGCCTGACCCCGATTATCTGTGTCGGCGAAACGATGGAGGAAAAGCGCGCCGGCAAGACATTTGATATCATAGAGGCGGGCGTAAAAGAGTCCGTGCCAGAAGATGCGCATGATGATATTATTATTGCGTATGAACCGCGCTGGGCCATTGGGGCGGGCATAACCCCGACTGCACAGGAAATCGCCGATGCGCACAAGGTGATTGCGGATACTTTGTCATATATGGGGCTTGGAGGAACGCCGATTTTGTATGGCGCAAGTGTGAATGGTGGAAATGTTGCCGATATTGTCGCAATAAGAAATGTTGATGGGGTGCTGGTTGGCGGGGCATCCTTGAAACCGCAAGAATTTGTCACTATAATAGAAAATGTAAAGTAACCAGATAAGAGAAAATATTATGGAAGACAAAAAAGAAGTAAAGGTCGAAACCGTGTCGGTAAAGGGTGCGGTGGGCCCCGAAAAACCAGCGGAAAAAACCGAAAAGAAAGAAGAAACCGCAGAATTCACTGCGCAAATTGCGGAACTGAACGATAAATACCTGCGCACGGCGGCGGAGTTGGAAAATACTCGTCGTCGCGCCGCCATCGATGCCGAGGCACGCGCCCGGTCGCGGGCTATGTCGGTTGCGGAAAAAATCTTGCCGGTTATGGACGCCGTTCAGGCGGCACTTAAACATTCGCCCGATGATGTGGGAATTCAATCTATGGCGCGGGCGATGGAATCCGCGTTTGAACAAATTGGAATCACAAAGATACCGGCGGTCGGGGAAGTGTTGAATCCCGCGTTGCACAATGCGATTCAGGTTGTGGCGGTGGCGGACGGCGCAAAGCCAAATACAATTGTTGAAGAGATGCAGCCCGGATATATGTTCGGCGACAATGTGTTGCGGACCGCGATGGTGGTTGTTGCAAAATAATTGGCCGCCACGTTTGCGAACCGCTTTTTTGTATGATATAATCAGAAAAAATAAGAAAAGGTGTGTGTTATGTCTTTGATACCAATGGTTATAGAAGAATCCCCACGTGGCGAACGGTCGTTTGATATCTATTCACGATTGCTGCGGGATAGGATTGTTATGGTGTCTGGTCAAATTGAAACAAATATGGCCAACACAATTGTGGCACAGTTGCTGTTCTTGGAATCGGAAAATCCAAATGCGGATATTTCGCTTTATATCAACAGTCCCGGTGGTGATGTAAATGCCGGTTTTGCAATTATTGATACAATGCAATATATTAAATCGCCGGTGACAACTATTGGTATGGGATTGGTGGCATCAATGGGTTCTGTGATTTTGGCGGCGGGTGAAAAGGGCAAACGTTTTGTTTTACCGAATACCACAATTATGATTCATCAGCCATCTTCGGGAACCGAAGGTAAAATTACGGATATGGAAATATTTATGGAAGAAATGCAACGGTTGAAAAAAGTATTTGTAAAGCATATGTCTGAATTTACCGGTCGCAAGGAAAAAGAAGTATTCGATGCGATGGAACGTGATAATTGGATGGATGCCGATGCGGCAAAGAAATTCGGACTTATTGACGGTATTTTGACAAGGAAAAAATAGGGCGGAATATGACGGACGAAAAGAAAACAACGGAAAAAAAACAACAGTTTTGCAGTTTCTGTGGCAAGGCGGTTTACGAAGTAAAAAAATTGGTCAGTGGTCGTAATGTTTGCATTTGCGATGAATGTATCGCGCTGTGCAACGATATTATGGCGGACGACATGCGGACCGAGGTTGCCAGGGATGCCGCAAAATTGCCAACGCCGTCACAAATCTATGATTTCCTTAATGAATATATCATCGGCCAAGATACGGCGAAACGGACACTGGCGGTCGCGGTGTATAATCATTACAAGCGGCATAATGTTACGCTTTCGTCAAATGTCGAAATACAAAAGTCTAATGTTTTGTTGATTGGGCCGACGGGAACTGGAAAAACTTTGTTTGCGCAAACTTTGGCGCGGATTTTGGATGTGCCTTTCGCGATTGCTGATGCAACGACACTGACCGAGGCCGGATATGTTGGCGACGATGTGGAAAGTGTTCTAACACAATTATTGCACAATGCGAATTTCGATGTGGAAAAGGCGCAACGCGGAATTGTCTATATCGATGAAATTGATAAAATCGCGCGGAAATCCGAAAATCCGTCACTAACGCGCGATGTGTCGGGCGAAGGTGTGCAACAGGCGTTGTTGAAACTGGTTGAAGGAACGATTGCAAATGTTTCTGCGGGTGGCGCGGGGCGCAAGCATCCGGGCGAAGCAACCGTTCGTTTGGATACAAGCAAGATTTTGTTTATCTGTGGCGGGGCGTTTGATGGTTTGAATAAAGTCATCGCAAATCGCAAGTGCGAACGCGCCGGAATCGGATTTGGTGCGGATGTTTCGTCAAAGAAAGAACGCGATGCGAAAAATTATTTGTCTGATGTGCAGCCTGAAGATTTGGTAAAGTTTGGAATTATTCCGGAACTGGTCGGGCGGTTGCCGGTTATTGCGACACTTTCGGAATTGGATGAAAATGCGTTGGTGCAAATCCTTACCGAACCGAAAAATGCGATTGTAAAGCAATATACCGCGATGCTTGCCATGGACGATGTGAAATTGACGATAAAGGACGATGGCCTGCGCGAAATCGCAAAACTGGCGCTTGCGCGGAAAACTGGGGCGCGCGGGTTGCGTAGTATTTTGGAAAAGATTTTGTTGGAACCAATGTTCTATGCGCCGGATAAAAAAGATTTGGCGGAAATTGTCATTGATAAAGACGTGGTGGTCGGCAAAAAAGCCCCGATTGAAATTATGCGTACCGCCAAAAAGGCCGCATAAAAACGGTAATAAGAATTGTCATTGCGGCGCAGGCCGCAATAGGGCCTAGACAGTTGTGACGAATATTTCGCGATATTCGTCACATATTTTATAGTCCCTATGGCGGACCAAGCCCGCCATGACAAAAAAGAGTTTGTTTTCAAATCGGGGAGTCTGTGGTGGTTGCAAAAAAATTTCAATGATTACTGATTTTGTTGGTCGCCTGTAGCGGCGCGTTTGCGTTCGACGAATGTGATGCGACCCTTGGCCAAGTCATACGGTGTCATTTCAACGCGAACACGTTCGCCCACGTTGACCCAGATGCGCGCCTTGCGCATTTTGCCACAAACAGTTGCCAAAATTTCATGGTCGTTATCAAGACGCACGCGAAACATCGTGTTTGGTAATTTTTCGGTAACGGTTCCTTCGAAAACGACGACATCATCTTTTGCCATATATTTATCCCTTTGATAAAACGGTATCAATTTTATGCCACGGTATTTGAAAAATCAAGAATTTTTTATTTGCGAATGGGCCGATGTTCTGATAAAATTATACATAAGTATTGTAGGAAGGAAAAGTCATGAACATCAAAATACTATCCGTTATTTTGGCGGTTTTGCCGTGCGTTGGTTTCGCCGCAACGCGTGATAATTCGGCAAGTGGAGCGGGGCGGTTTGGAATTCGTGCGCCGTCGCTTTCCATTGGGCCGGCGGTAAAGTCCAAGAATATAAATGTTCAAAAGAGTAATATCAGTTCGAATGTGGCGACAACAAATACGACTAATGTTACGTCAGAGGCGGTGGTTGAATCTGAACCAGTTGCGAGTGAATCGGCAGAGGCGATAGTCAGTGCAAATGTTGGCCCAGATGAATGTCGTGCGGCGTATCGCGAGTGTATGGATGATTTTTGCTTGCTGGACGAATCCGAAGGTGGGCGGTGTTCTTGTTCCGATAACATAAAGCAATCGAAAAGTTTGATTCAGGAAATTCAGGAAATCGAACTTGCCGCGGAAAAGCAATTTACCGAAGGGGTCGAACGCGAACGCCTGGGGGCCAAGGCAAAGTTTGTGAAATTTGGTGAAAGTGAACAAGCGCAAAAATCTTCGCGGCGCACCGGAATTGATTTGGTCGCGTGGATAAACGGCGGTTCTTCGGCGGCAAGTTTGGATGCGGACGAAGATATTGGCGACAACCTTTATGACATGGCGGCGGATTCTTGCAGTTTCATTTTGGACATGTGTGATAAACCGCGCGCAGAGATGGAAGAAAAACTTTATCAACGCGAAGTTATCAAAGATTGTAAGAATTTCAGCACTTATCTTGCGGAGCAAAAACGCGCGGCGGAATCAAATCGGCGGACGGCGGATGCGGCGGTGCGGTCGGCAACGTTGGATATGTTGACCACTACAAACAAATATAATCGTGGCGAATGTTTGTTGGCGTATCGTGCGTGCATTGCGGACAAGGGCGGTTGCGGCGTGCAATTTGAAAACTGTTTGGATGCAAAGTTGCTTGAACGCCGTGCGAACGCGTGTGAAAATGTTTTAGACCAATGCATGGCGGTTAAAACCTTTGTTTTGGACGATTGGCGGGACGAAGCGAAAATGATTCTTGCCGATGCGGCGGTTTACAGTGATAAAAATATGCGCCTGACATGCAATGCGAAGATTCGTGCATGCTTGGAAGATGGTTGTTCGATCAATACAGATTCCGGGTGTTTGACCAATGTAAATGTTGCGGCGGGTATTTGTCCGATTATTGATGAATGTAATGAAAAGATTCCGGGAATTAAACAAGTGTGGAACGATAAACTTGCGGAATTGCGGACCGATTTTTGCCAACGGGACGTTGACACTTGTTTGCGCAGTAAGTGTGGTGAAAATTTCACAGGGCCACAGTGTCTTGGTAAAAGTTCGGCGGAAATTGTTGAACTGTGTCCAAAGAAAATGTTTAACTCTTGCAAGAACGAAAAGTTTTACGACATTATCGTAAGTTCTGTTTTGTTGCAAATGAATTATCAAATGGTGCAGGGTTGTATCAATTACTATGACAGTATGTTGGGGCGTGTGTGCGGAACAGATATGAATTGCTTGCCAAAGAGCGATATTATTTCGACAATGCGGACGTTACCAAAGACAGAGCAAGGACTTGCCGAATTGCGTGATAATGTAAAGCAAGAAAGTAAAACAGCGGTTGCAAATTTCTTTAAGGATTTTGAAAAAGATACGACCGTTGATGCGTGTAAAAGTGCACAGCAACCGGCGGGTCGTAAGAGTTTGAAAGATAGCGTATTTACAACTGCAAAAATGATTGCGGAAATGGGCGCGGAAAATCGTTATCTGACTGATTTGGAATCGCAGGTTGCGGAACTGTCGCGGCAGCAAGATGTGGAGGAGGCGCGTAATAACTGTTTAACGGTTTATCAGGTTGAAAAGAAAAAAACGAACACCGATACCGAAAATATGTCCTATTCATACATAAAGAGTGTATCGTTTGAACCATCATTGCGTAATTGTCATGTGTGCCGCATGCAACGTGTATGTGCGGTTGGCGGTGAAAGCAAGGCGGCATCGGCATTAAAAGCGGGTGCGGGTGGTTTGGCGGCCGGTGCATCCGCCGGTACAATGGTGAATGTTGGTTGGGGAACGGCGATTGGTGCGTTGCTTGGTGCAGGTGCCGGTGTTTGGGGTGGAATTGAATCCGGTGGCAAGGAAACATTCTGTCAGGAAATCGAATCTTGCGAAGATATAAATATGTAGGAAACACATGAAAAAATTTACCGTTCTATCATTGTTGTTTATTGTGCCGATTGTGGCGGTGGCGGCAACGGCCAAAAAGCAATCGGCAATTCAAAACGGAACAAATGTTCGCGCGCGTGTTGCGGCGACCGGTGTTTATTCGCAAGAATGCTATGACGAATACTATGGTTGCATGGATCAATTTTGCATATCCGAAAACATAAATGGTGGCAGTTGTTTATGCAGTAACAATAATGAAAAATACGAATCCGAATTAGAAGAAATAAATGAAATCTTGGCCGAAGCCGACCGAATAAAAACCGTAGAGGTTGAAAGAATAAAACTGGGGGCGGATGCGGATATTGTTTTTACCGGCGAACGCAAATATGATGCGAACGGAAATGTGATACAATATTCCACTGTGCAGAAAAAAGACGCCACACAGAAGGTAAATAAAAAGCAGGAAGCATTAAAACTGTTTGAAGTCAATTTGTTCGAAGATGACGAAGACGATGATGATGTGATGCATAAAACCGGTGCCGCGCTGTTTGCCGCCGCCGATGAAACGTGTCGCGCGCAGTTGGGAAATTCGTGTGCCAAAGATATAAAATTATTAAAACAAATTTATCAACGGCAAATTGAATCTGATTGTCGTGGGTTTGCGAACGCAATCGCGCAACAGCGCACGGCGGCGGTCGCCGCGATGAATTCGGCGGAATCCGATGTGCGCAATGCGTTAAAAGAGAGTTTTGATTCCGCCAATAAATTTAACCAGGGCGAATGCATGGTTGAACTTAAAAAATGTATGTTGGGTGCGGATGCGTGCGGTGATGATTGGGTGAATTGTGTTTCAACAATCGCAAGCGAAAATATGCAAAAGCCAGTTGCTAATCTTACACCGGTTAAAACAACAATTCGTTACAATATAACGCCATCCGTATTGGAACGCTTGGAATCCAAGCGCACGATTTGTGAACGCGTGCTGGATCAGTGTATGGCGGTGCGCGATAATGTTTGGACGGCGTTTTTGCGCGAAGTTGCGCCGAACCTTAAACTTGCGGAATTGCGTGCAGAATCAAATATGCGGCAATCGTGTTTGACCGAAATTACGAACTGTATTCACACCGCGTGCAAAGATGATATTGCGGGCAAGGGGACGGCGACAATGGATTCGTGTTTGTCGCGGCCCGATATGGCGAAATCTTTTTGCAAAGTGCAACTTGAGCCGTGCGAACGGATGGAACCACTAATTTGGGGATACGTGGTTGATAAACTTGCCGCGATGCGGGTTGACGCGTGCACGGCGGAGGTTAAAGATTGTATTTATTCGCCCGATAGATGTGGTCCGGACTTTATGAACTGTATCGGTATGGATTGGGAATTTGTGCACGGGTTGTGCCCGTTGGATAAATTGGTCGTGTGTAAAAAGAATAATCCGAACTTTAAGATGGAAGATATCGATTCCATGATAATGGGGCTTTACTTGAATATGGATAACAAGGCACTTGATAACTGTCAGAAATTGGTTGAAGACAAGATGATGGAAATCTGTGGTTCAACAACCGATTGTAACAGATTCGCGACCGATGATACGATTGGCACGGGTTCGCTGCAATATCAGAAAGACAGTGCAGGTGTTCATCGCTTGTCAGGTATGATTTCATTTGGTCTGATTAAGGTTGGTTCGGGTAAAGATGATGCTGGACTTATTGATGTTAAAGATTATGTAAATATGTTGAGTGAAGGGAAGTTTGTAACCCAAAAATATGAGACTGTTGCGGATGCGGTTGTGTATGAGTTATACAATATTCAAGGTACTATAAATCGTGTTGTTGATATGATAGCGGAAGATCCAAAGATTCAGTTTTGTGTGACAGGGCGTGATTTAAAGGAAATTGTTGGACCTGATAATGCCCGAGTAACGGCTGCGCGTTTTCCGTATTTACTGAACCAGGTAAAGATGCAAATTGCGATTGCGGCACTACGTCAGGCACAAAATAATTATAACAATAAATATAATGAATATTTATCCAAGGCCATGAAAGAGGCCTCTACGGATATGGCGAATTTAATGTGCAATAAATTGCCGGCAGCAGATGGCACAGCCCAGGGTATTTCGTCTGCGGATTTGAATGTCAGTTTATTACCCCCAGGTGCGATAGTTATGGAATTTGGGGGCGTTTCAAATGCAGCGATTGCGGCAGGTGGAACGCATACAACGATGAAGGTTGGTGGCACGGCAAGTGTAGAACATAAGAGCGGTAATGCCGCTGGTGGTAATGACGGTGGTGCGGGTAGTACATGGGCCAGTACACTTGCCGGTATGTCGGGTGCTTTTGTAAAAAATGGTGGTAAGATTGCTGCGGGGCTCGCGTTTGATCCTACATCTGCTATTGCTGATATGACGGTAAAAGCAATCGGAATATTAGAATCTGATCATTACAAGGCCGATTTTGATGGTGGAACGCGTGAAATGTGGTCTGTGTTTAATCGTGATACGCGCATTTGTCATTTGTGCACTTCGACGATTACCAAGGATTGCAAAACCACATACAAACACGGATTCTTGGGGATTGGGCGTAAGAATGAAATGGATTGCACCGTGTCGGAACCGATTGAAAAGTGTGATGATATTCAAATGTAACAAAAGGAAAAACATATGGAACCTGTGGAAAATGTAGAAGTTGTTGACGGCGTTTTTGGCAATGCGGTTGACGCAATACAGACCGTACCTGAAAAAGTCCAGGCCAGTGCAGAAGAGTTGAAAACACTTATTTCATCGCTGACTGGGATGGCGGTGGATTTTGGTTTGAAACTGCTTGCCGCGTTGGTTGTTTTGGCGGGCGGTATGTGGATTGCGAAACGCATCGCGAAATCGTTCAAACGTATGTTGGAACGGCGCGGGTCGGATCCATCTTTGGTGTCGTTTTTGGGTTCGTTTGTAAATATTCTGTTGCGAATATTTGTGGTGATAATATCGCTTGCGACCGTCGGGGTTCAGATGACATCGATTGTTGCGGTTTTGGGTGCCGCGTCTTTGGCGATTGGTATGGCGCTTTCGGGGACTATGCAGAATTTCGCCGGCGGAATTATTATTATGTTTCTTAAACCGTTCAAGGTTGGTGATGTTATTTCAACGTCCGATGGCAAGACCGGCACAGTTAAAAAGATTATGATTTTCACAACTGAAATTCATACCTTTGATAACCAGGTTGTGTTGTTGCCGAATGGGGCGTTATCCAATAGTCAGATTACAAACCTTTCGGGGAATGAAACGCGGCGCGCGGAACTGACTGTTGCGATTTCATATGGCGATAGCGTGGACGTGGCGCGCAAAGAAATTTTGGCGATAATCAAGGCGGACAAGCGTGTCTTAAAAGATCCAGCGCCGGTTGTTTTTGTTTCTGATTTGGGCGACAGTGCGGTTGTTTTAACTGTGCGTTATTGGACGGCCGCCGGTGATATGATTCCAAGTCGCGGCGATATGCTGGAATTGATTTATAATAGGTTACCGAAAAAGAAAATACACTTCCCGTTCCCGCAAATGGACGTGCATGTGAAGAAATAGTTCCCACTTCGCCACTTCGCTAAAGCTTCGTGGCGCAAGCGCCAAGGCTTCGTGGAACAAGGGTTTTTGCGGGCGCAGTTATGTTCTTTTTTCATTATTGTGGGAAATGAATTGCACGTTGTCTTGTGGCAGATTCCTGTAACGACCTAAACGTTGCATTTGCCGTTTCCGTGGTCATAGAATTGCGACCATTGATGTCATATTCGGCACCATTAAGGACGATTATCACAGGTTCTTCATTTTCGCAGTCAATTGAATACTGACGTGGGTCATATCGTTTGCCGTAACAATTCCCGTTTAATGTTGCAACATAATTGTCCGTTGCCAATTCAAAACATGACGGGGCAGTGCCGATTTCACCATTTGCGACCGTATCAGTTGGATTGATTAAAACCCCATTACACCAAACGCGTTCATATTCGCCGTTTATTAAAACCATTGTGCCATTTTTCGACGTCTTGCGTGCGCCATAGCACTGTTCGTTTGAAACGTATATGTCGGTATCAAAATCAGAACTTATTCCTGTGTATCGTATAATATCAGCACGATCCATTGGTACGGGTTCTGTTCCGCCATCAGTTAATGCGGCCGGACATATAATCTTTCGTCCACGGCAATTACCAGAAATGTCCCATCCTGTTTCCGGACTTGAATCTATGCCCGCGGTAATATTGCCATAACAGTTTGTGTTGTTAACCTGGCAAATAGTAAGGTGATTCCACCAATCAATCGCCGCACCAAATGCAGTTCCACAAGTTGTGTATCCAAAAAGCAAAATTGCAAGTTGTCTTTTCATTTTTCCTTTCCTGTGTATTATACCAGTTTTTTGTGTGTCGTGCAAGTTTATCTATTGGACGGTACAGACACCCCATTTTTCGTTTGCGTTTGTTTCGTTATAGAAATCCATATACTTGTCGGCATTTATATCATTGGTCCATGTGCCACCCATGTCGATACATTCGCGCGCAAGTATTGTTGCCATGTCGGAACGCAGTGAATCCATAACTGTGTTCACATCAGCCAAGACACCAACGGGAAGTACAGAATCTTGGGCCGATGAATCCGACGGGCGCATACAATACTGCATCGCGTATGTTACCATTTTTTGATACAGGCTGCCTGCGTAATCGGTGCCGCAATCAACGCCAGTTTTGCGTGGGGGATGTATTCCGTCGCACTCCCATCCATCCTCTTCGGGTGGGCATTTAAGGCATTTGGCCTTGTCATTATATGTTTCAAGGTAAAAACCAGATTTGCAACTTTGATAAATACGGTTTTCCCAACAGGCATATCCATTTGGGGGTTGGGTGCCAATAAAGGTGTTTATATAATCGTTATCGGTTGGTATTATTGGTGCGCCGGTATATGTGCTTGATGATACGTAATTGCAATAAGGGTTGTCGGCGTATTCAATATCGCCGGGTGTATAAACACGGCAACCGTATGGATATTCATGTGTGGTATCGCTTGTTGGAACGCGACATAGTTTTTTCGCATATTCTTTTAGTGTGCCAAGGCAATTTTGTGCGATTTTCTGGTTGACTATGTTGCGCATTTCCGTAACCAAACGTTCAAGTCCATTTGCACCACCGCCGTAAAGGTTGCTGCATGTTTCTAATTTTTCCGAACACATTTGTTCAGATAATTCAAGACGCGACCCAAGTAACATTTGTTCTTCGATATTGCTGTAATCACGCAACTGTTGTGTTTTGGCATCGTAGCATTTGTTTACAACATCCATACATTCGTTTTTTACTTGCTGGATACGTGATTGTTGCCCCTGATATATTTCGGTTATCGCTTGGCGCAGGTATTCTTCCCAGACCGTGTCCGCAATGTCCCGACATGTTTCAAGTGTGTGTTCGGCGAATTTTCGTTTCGAATTTAATTCGGTTACAAGTTTTGCGTTTATGCTGTTGGTTAAAATGTTACCCGACAGTGAAATCTGGTCATTCAATTTATAGAAATTTTTTGAATAAATCGGGTTGCCGGTTGCGCGGTCAAGGTAAAGTCCGGTTAAATCTAAACAATGAATATAATTTGCCCCGCATGCCGTGTCCGCAGTTATGTCTGCGCGCACGCCGGCGATGCACTCGTTTATCGCGGTTGAATTGTGTGCATCGTAATTTTCAAGTCGCGCCGCATTCATTTCGCGATTCGTTTCGCGGATTGCCGCGTTTGCGTTTATTGATTGCTTTTCAAGTGCGGTAAGTAATATCGCGCAATCGTTTTCGATATACATTCCGTACGCTGATGCGACCATATTTAGCGTTGTCATTGATGTACAAGTTGGCATAACAAGTTCAGCGCATTGGGCATGAACGGCGTTGTATAACGGTTCGCCCGTAAGGTTTGAAATGTTCGCGCCGGATACAATATCGGTCGTGTTCCATATTTGCCCAATGTCGCCGGCAATATCCAAAGTTCCCGCGGTCGATAGCGAATTTGTCTTTGCCTTTTTTAACACATCGCCGATGGCGGTCAGTTTTTTGTTTGATGCGGAATTGTCGCGGGTGCCGGCAAGTTTCGTTTCACCTTCGCTTGCGGTCAGCATTGCTTTGACCTCCGCCGGGGTTTTAAGGATTGCGTCAATGTTCAAATCTTTGAAATCTTGCAATTGCGTCGATGTTTGGCTAAGTGCGTTTTCGCGCGTTTTAACTGTGTCCAATTTTGATGAACATATACAGCGGCGATAATGGTCGTCGATAGTTGCGCAAAATTGATCCATACACGAAAAATACGCCGCATAGCAATTGTGATATTTTTCATCAAATGTATTTGTTGAAATTGTTTGCGTTGTTGCACCGCGCGCGGTTGCCGTACGGTTTGTCGCGGCGCGTGATGCGATGCGCCCCATTGCGGCGGTTGTTATTGCACCACGCGGATTTGCGGATGCGCGTCCGGTGCGCGCAACGCGCGCCGTTCCAATTCGTGCGTTTGTTGCGCGGTTTGTCGCGGTGCGAGTATTTGTTGCGGTGCGTGCGGCAACAGTTTGACCAGTGCGGTTGGTTTCAGTTGTAATTGCGCGCGCAGGTGAATTTTGTGTGCGAACGGCAGACAACGCCGAAAAGGCGCATAACGCGCATATTGTAAAAGAAAGAATTTTTCCTTTCATTCCTTGGTAATATTATGCTAGCAAAAAAATAAAAATCCCCGCAAGTGGTTTTTAACAATAGTGTTAGTGGTTAGTGAAGGATAGTCGATTTTTATGATTACATATTTTCATTGCGGAATTTGTGTGTTATGATACAATCGTTCTATTGTAAAATGGAGTTTTGAAATGTATGATTCAAATAATGTCTTTGCGAAAATTATTCGGGGCGAAATACCGTCCAAGAAAGTTGTCGAAAACGAATATGCTTTGTCATTTTATGATGTGAATCCGATGTGTGAAAAGCATGTGTTGGTTGTGCCAAAGGGCGAATATGAAAATATTCTTGATTTCGCGCGGCGCGCGTCTGCGGCAGAGCAGGCTGGATTTTGGGATTGCTTTGTCAAAACCGCGGATGCGATTGGTGTAAGTGCTGAATTTAATGTCTTTGCAAATGCGGGATTGTCGGCGCCGCTGTTTAATCAAAGTGTGTTCCATTTTCATTTGCACCTGCTCGCCGGGGAAAAGACCGCGGCGTGCTTTGAAATTATGAAAGAAATGCTATGCCAAAAATAAACTTGCGTGTGATTCCGCGCGCGCGACAGAATAAAATTACCACCGATGCGGATGGAACTCTGCGCGTGCATATAACCGCCGCACCGGCGGGCGGTGCGGCGAACGACGCTGTTATTCGCGCATTGGCCGAACACTTTCATGTGCCGAAATCGCAAATTAAAATTGTTCGTGGCGCGGCGTCACGCAATAAAATTGTCGAATTGCCGGACTAGGTTTATTCGCCGTAGTTTTTTATCTGTGTAAACAATTCTTCGGGTGTGTTCGCGACGTGGACGTGATAGTCGTCAACGCTTTCGATGAAGCCACTGTCCTGCATACATATAAACATTTGTGAAAAAGCGTTCCAAAATTTTGCGGTGTTCATGAAAAATATTGGCTTTGCGGATTCGCCGATTTGTTGCATCGTTAAAATGTCCGTAAATTCGTTCAGTGTTCCGATTCCGCCCGGCAAAATAATAAATCCGTCCGAAAGTTCATACATGCGTTGCTTGCGTTCGTTCACGCCGTCAACGACGTCGACATGTATTCCCGTGTGTGCGGGTTCTTGTTTTGCAACCACATTGTGGGTCGTAACGCCGATAACTGTGCCGCCGTTATGCAATGCCGATGATGCGGTCGCGCCCATCAGTCCAACATTTCCGCCGCCGAATACCATTTTGATTTTATTCCGTGCAAGTAATTCGCCGACACGGACCGCGTCCCTTTCAAATTGGGGGTTTGTGCCGAATTGGTGTCCGCAATACACCGCCAAAGAATTTAATTTGTGAGTCATGTTTTTCCTTTATTTTTCGGAATTATAGCATAGAATATAACGGTTATGAACAAAAATTTTGTTGATTTTATGGGAAAATATGTCGGCCACAAAATTGCTGTCGCCGTTAGTGGCGGGGTCGATTCGGTCGCCTTGCTGCATTGGATGGCGGAAATCGCGCCGGGTGATATTGTGTGCCTGCATGTGAATCATGGGCTGCGCGCCGCCGCAGAAACCGAAACACAATATGTTCGTGATTTGTGTCGGAAACTAAATGTGCCGTGTCATATTTTTTACTGGGACGGTAAAAAGCCGGAAACCGGGGTCGAAGATGCGGCGCGAATTGCGCGGTATAAAATGATGACGGATTTTTGCCATGAAAACGGAATCGAATTTATCGCCACTGCGCACCAGGCGGACGACCAGATTGAAACTTTTCTGATGAATTTGGCGCGGGGCAGTGGGGTTTATGGTTTGGCGGCGATGCGTGGCGAAAGTTTGATGAACGGAATAAAAATTATTCGGCCGATGCTCTGGGTGTTTCGGCGGGAATTGCGTGAGTATTGTGATTCGCGCGGGATTAAATATTTTTCCGATGAAATGAATGATGACCCGCACTATACACGCGTTCGTATTCGCCAGAATCGGCATTTGTTATCCGAAAAACTTGGGATTTCAGATGAGCGTATTTTGACCGCAATTAAAAACCTGGGGCGTGTGCGGGGCGAACGCGAATTAAACCTTGGGGCTTTGGTGCGGCGTGTGGTGCGTGGAAGGCGGGCAATGTTTGATGAAACTTTTCTATTTGACCTGGGCGATGATATTAGGCTAAAGTTTATCGGAACAATTATTCGCCGAATTGGGGGGGACAGGTATTTACCGCGTTTGGAATCTATTGTTCGGGCCGTAGATATGTTGCGTGCGGATTGTAAATTCACACTGGGGCATTGCACGGTGCGGCGGTTTGGTAACCAAATCTTGGTCGTTCCCGAAGGCGAAAAAACAAGCTTTAGGAAAAGACATGGAAAAAAATACATTAAAAAATTCAAGTAAGAATCGCTTTGGAATTTCAACGATTTTCTTTGGTGTTTTTGTCGCGCTGTTTTTGGCGGTGGTTGTAAATTCATTTATGTCAGGGGAAAATAATCAGGGCGGTGTCGTGCGGGCTGAACCGGTTGAACTGTCTTTTTCTGATGTGTTGCGGCGCGCGGACGAAATTCAAACTATGCGGGTTCGTGGCGATACGGCAATTGGTAAACTGCGCGATGGAACAGAATACCGTGCGACGGTCGCGTATAGCCCCGAAATGCTTGAAAAATTCGCGGACCGCGGTACGGCGGTTTCGATTGACACGTCCAAGGGTTGGGTGGACTACCTTGGTGTATGGGTGCCGATTATTATGGGCGTGCTGTTTATATGGTGGTTATTCCGCGGTATGCGTGGCGGTGGCGCGGGTTTAGGGCGCGCGCTTGTCGGGCAAAATCCGACCAAGGTTGTGACCGGCAAGCCAAAAACAACCTTTAAGGATGTCGCCGGAATCGATTCGGAAAAACAAGAATTGGCCGAGGTTGTAGATTTCCTGCGCGATAAATCAAAGTTTGCGGCCGTTGGTGCGCGCGTGCCGCGTGGCGTGTTGCTTTCGGGCGAACCCGGAACGGGAAAAACATTGCTTGCGCGGGCGATTGCGGGCGAAGCAAATGTTCCGTTCTTTGCCACATCGGGCAGTGATTTTTCCGGAATTATCGTCGGACTTGGGGTTGCGAAGATTAAAGATATTTTTGAAATGGCAAAGCGGAACGCGCCGTGCCTGCTGTTCATTGATGAAATTGATGCGATTGGCCAGCGGCGCAGTCAGAATTCTTTTAATGACCAAGACCGCGAACAGACATTAAATCAGTTATTGATTGAGATGGATGGGTTTTCTAATGAAACCGGAATAATTGTGATTGGTGCGACAAATCGTCCGGATATGCTGGACCCCGCGTTGCTGCGCCCGGGTCGATTTGATAGGCAGGTGCATATTGATTTGCCGGATATGGCGGGGCGCGAAGAAATTTTAAAATTGCATGCGAAAAAAATTAAAATGCACGAAAGTGTTGACCTTGGTAAACTTGCGCGCGGGACAACCGGGTTTTCGGGTGCGGACCTTGAAAACCTGTTGAACGAGGCCGCATTGCATGCCGTGCGTTCGGGGCGCAAACTGGTCGCAGACGAAGATATAGAGGAAGCGCGTGATAAATCACTGATGGGGCCGCGCAAAATCCGCAAGATGCGCCCAGAAGATATCAAACTGACCGCGTATCACGAGGCCGGACATGCGTTCGCCAGTACCGCGTTTGCCGGCATTGCCGACCCGATACACAAGGCGACGATTATTCCGCGTGGGCGTGCGCTGGGCATGGTGCAGCATTTGCCGATTGACGACAAAGTGTCCATGAGTTTGGCCGAGGTTAGGGCGAATTTGGTAATCGACCTTGCCGGGCGCGCGGCCGAAGAAATTTTCTTTGGCGCGGATAAAATCACGACCGGGGCGGAATCGGATATCGCGGCGGCGACCGCACTGGCGCGGCGTTCGATAACTATGTCGGGGCTTTCGAATAAAATCGGTATGGTTTCCGTGAACCAGGCCCAGACCTTTGGCGCGCGCGTTCCGCTTGAGGCCGCATCCGAAAAAACCGCCGAAATGGTCGATGCCGAAATCAAGGCGTGGATTGATGCGGCGTATAAAGATGCTATTAAAATCTTGACCAAGAATAAGGCGACCGTTGAAAAATTGGCAAACGAATTGTTGACGCGTGAAACACTGACCGGCGATGAAATTATGGAAATTGTTTCCGGGAAGAAATCCGCGAAAAAAGCCACGAAAAAGGCGCGTGTTGTCAAAAAATAACTTCGAAGTTTTACAGATGGAGCCCGAATTTACCAATTCTGTGTTGGTCACATCGGGCGCGGATGCGGTAATCTTTGATGCGTGGGGGCGGGGTGATGCGTGGCAAAAACTTTTGAATTCGCGAAAGTTAAACTTGCGGGCGATTTACGCAACCCATGGACACAGTGACCATATTAGTGCCACGCCGGAACTTGCCAAAATTTATAATGTGCCGTGGTTTTTGAATTCGGCGGATGTGCCATTGATTTTATGGGGAAATCAGATTTTAGATTTCTGGGAATTGCCACGGATTCTGGATGATTTTGTAAAACCAAATGATTTGCGCGCCGGGAAAACGAAAATCCTTGGTGATATAGATATGGAAATAATCGCGGCGCCGGGGCATTCGGCGGGCGGTGTTATGTTTTACTTTCCGGAATATAAAATTTTACTAAGTGGCGATACGATTTTTCATGATGGTGTTGGGCGCACCGATTTACCAGGCGGCAATGCCGATGAACTGAGGAAAACAATTTCTGAACTGATTGCGCGCGATTTGCCCGACGATACATACGTCGTCCACGGCCATGGCACGGATTCCACGATGCGCGATATCAAGGCGCGCTTATAATAATTTGACATTACCACAAATTGTGCTGGTATTTTGTCGAAAATAAAAAAGGATGAAAAATGTCGGCAGGTTATAAATTGACATTGGTAAATTTTGGTGTGAACGGATATGACCGTTTGTCATGTGGATGTTTGGTAAATGATAAAGTATATGAATATCTGAAAAAGTTGGCCAAACAAGATTTGAGTCAACAGCATTGTGCGCGCGGTGTTGGTGGATGTTTCCGCAAATTAAAAAGGGGGGAATGCAAAGACCCGTTTGTTATTGAGAACATTGGTAAAGTTTTCTTTCCCGATAAATACGGTAAACAAAGATAATAAAACAAACCCCGAAGGAATTCGGGGTTTTAAATTGTAAACACTAAAACGCGGGTGATGCCCGACAAGTCGTGTTCATCGCGGATGAATTTCCAACCGCATGATTCAAAAGTTTTGCGAACCGATACTTCCGCGCCCGCACCAATTTCGATATATAGTTGCCCGCCATCCGTAATCCAATTCTTTGCGTTCTTTGCGATTTGTTCGTATGCCGCCATGCCGCGGTTTTTCGCATAAAGTGCAATGCGCGGGTCGTGCGTTGCCGCCACGTCCACGCGTGGGTCGCCAATTTCGATATACGGCGGGTTTGAAACAATTATATCAAATTTTTCGCGGGTGAGTCGCGGGTTCGCAAAAGAACCGCGCTTGATTTTTATTCTGTCGCGCAGGTTCAGTTTTTTTATGTTTCGGCGTGCCACGCGCAGTGCGCCACGCGAAATATCGACCGCCATGCCGGTTGCGGAATCTATGTTCTTTGCGATGGCCGCGATTATGCAACCCGTGCCCGTTCCTAAATCTAAAATTCTTGGGGCGCACCATTTGTCGTGTATTACGGATTCAACCAATGTTTCGGTATCGGGGCGCGGGTCCAATGTTTTTTTGTTCGTATAAAATTCCAAACCATAGAACCATTTTTTGTGAATGATTTTTGCGACGGGTACGCCACGGCGTAACTGGTGCGCGATTATATATGCATGAAACCACGAAATTTTCGGCAAGTTGTCTGTGATAATCCGCGCCGCGCGAATACCGCCGGCATCTTTCAAAAGTTCAAATGCTTGATTTATTGTCATAAAACTATTATAATGGACGCCATGGAAAAAGCAAAAAATATTATTACTTCTGGGAAGGTTGTCCGCGCGGTTTTGTGGATTGCGGGGGCTTTGGTGGTGGTCGCGATTGCGGTTGTTTTGTGGTCTGTGTTGCGCGGGCGGTCGGCGGGTGATGCCGGTACGGCGGACTTTGTTACTGAAACAATTGCGCCGGTGGACAATAAAACCACGGTCATAGATGTTGTCGCGGGCGATACGCTTTCAAAGATTTTGTCGGCAAATGGTGTCGGGGGCAAGGATATAAATTCTATCGCCGGTGTGTTGAAGTCCAAGGCCGGCATTACAGGCTTGCGCGCGGACAAGGATAAAATTGAAATCGTGCGCGACGGCGGTCCTGATACCCCGATAACGAAAATTGTTGTGTTGCCGGGGCCATGGCGGCGCGTGGAATTGACCTGTGATGATGCGGGCGTGTGGAATTGCAACGCGATTGATATTGAGCGCGATACGCGCCTGGTCTATCGCCAAGGGGAAATTTTGGACGGCGATAGTTTTTACTTGGCCGGGATGCGGGCGAATATTCCCGCGGGAATTTTGGCGGACGTTTATGATTTGCTGGCGTTCGAAATGGACTTTGAACGCGATGTGCGTGCAGGGCAAAAGTTTTCTGTGCTGTATGAAGAGAACTATCACGATAATGTAAAGGTCGATAATGGCGCGGTGTCGGTCGTGTCCTTTGATGCGTTGCGCGGTAATGTCAAAATGTATCGATTCAAAAAGTCCGATAATACCGTTGGATACTATGACCCGAACGGCAATGGCGCGATTAAATCGTTGAAGCGCACGCCGATAAATAATGCCAAAGTAACAAGCAGTTTTTCAACGCGGCGCAAGCACCCCGTGCTTGGGTTCACGCGTGCGCACAAGGGTGTCGATTTCCGTGCGCCAACCGGAACGCCGATTCCGTCTGCCGGCGCGGGGCGCGTTGTTGCGCGTGGGTATAATCGTGGGCATGGGAACTTTGTGCGGATTCGTCATAATGGGTCGTTCGAAACACTTTATGCGCACATGTCAAAGTTCGCGAAAAATGTAAAAGTTGGAACGACCGTAAAGCAGGGACAGATTATTGGTTATTCGGGGTCAACTGGACTTTCGACCGGGCCGCATTTGCACTATGAAATTATCAAGGACGGCAAGCATGTAAACCCGATGACGGTAAAGTTGCCGGCGATAAATAATTTAGATGCGGAAAATAAAAAGAAGTTCTTGGAATATCGCGCAATTTTGGACAAGGCAATAGAAGACCTTGAACAAAATCCAAACGGGTTTATTCAGATGTGATTTAGTTAGCGTGGAGCAAATTATGGATAAATATGTTTTGATTCAAACGACCACTGATAGTGAAGCGTGGACAGCAAAATTGATAAAAGTATTGTTGGAAAATAAATTGTCTGCGGATGTTCAGGTATCCGCCATTGATTCGCATTACTGGTGGCAAGGCGAAATTCACAATAAACAAGAACAGTTGTTGAGTATAAAAACGCGTGCCTGTCTGATGGAAAAAGTGGAATCTGCAATTAAAGAAAGCTCTGAATACGATGTACCACAAATCATAGCAACACCGATTGTTGCAGGCAGTTCGGATTATCTGGGTTGGATAACAGAAAATACGATTTCATAGTTGTTGAAAGGTTAGCGTATTTTACTTTCCCCAAAATGGTGCGATGATGTAATCGGCGCGAAGTGGCACGGATATTTTCGTCACGTTTTCCATAATGTTTTTGATTTGTTCGGCGAAATTTTCGGCAAGTTCTTCGTCGCATTCAAAGACCATTTCATCGTGAACCTGCATAATAAGTTTTATTTTGTCGACGTTCGGAACAACGATTTTGTTATAAACATCCACCATCGCGCGGCGCATCAAATCGGCCTCATACCCCTGAATCGGTGCGTTGATTGCGGCACGCATGGCGTATGCGCGCATGCGGGAATTTTTTACCTCTGGCAATTCAATGCGGCGGCCCCATGGGGTATAAACGCAAGCGTTTTCTTTTGCAAATTCCTTGGTGTCGTCGATATATTTTTTTATTTCCGGTAATCCCGCCATGTATGAATTGATTATATCCGCCGCCTGTGCGCGCGAAACATTTAACTGTGCCGCAAGGCCGATTGATGAAATTCCATATATAATCGAAAAGTTAACCGTCTTGGCCGCGCGGCGCAGGTCACGCGGAACTATGGTCGTTTGCGGAATATTAAAGATTTTTCGCGCGGTTTGTTCGTGAATGTCCGCGCCCGCGACAAATGTATCCTTAAATGTCTTAATGTCCGCAACGTCCGCAAGCAGGCGCAACTGAATCTGCGAATAATCGACCGCAATAAGTTTTTTGTGCGCGCCCGCGACAAAGCATTTCCGGATTTCTTCGCCAAGTTCGGTTTTAACCGGAATGTTTTGCAGGTTTGGATCGCGACTGGACAGGCGGCCGGTGTTCGTACTTGTTTGCAAATATGTTGTGTGAATGCGTCCATCTTCGCCAATTTGGCGCGGCAATGCGTCTGCATACGTTCCCGCAAGTTTCGCAATAGAACGCCAATTCAAAATCTTTTCAATAATTTCGTGATGTTCGATTAAATCGTTCAGTGAATCCGCATCGGTGGAACGCTTTTTATTTTCAGGCAAATGCAATTCATCAAACAGGACAGTTGCAAGTTGCTTTGGGCTGGCGATATTAAACTCGTGCCCCGCAAGGTCAAAGATTTCGCCGCTAATTTTCGTAAGTTGTTCATGGAATACGCCCGACAGTTGCAACAATTTCGTCTTGTTCACCAACACGCCCCACCGTTCCATCATTGTTAAAACCATCAACAATGGTCGGTCGCACCGTTCATACAATTCGCGCAGTTTTTCGTTCGCATCAAGTTGTGGCCGCATAAGTTTATACAGCGCCATTGTAACGGCGGCATCTTCGGCGGAGTACGGATACGCGGTGTCGATTGGTAATTCATCAAAGTGCATATCCGCATCGCGCGTCTTTGGCGGGAACAGCGATGCAAAAGTTATATCTTGGTGATTCAAATATTTCAGCGCCAATTCGTCCATGCCGTGTGAATGCAGTGTCCCGTGCAGCGCGTACGATAGTAACATTGTGTCGTCAATCGGTGAAATTTTTTCAATGTCCCACCCTTCGTTCGCCATGATGTGCAGGTCGAATTTTATGTTGTGTCCAACCTTGGTAATTTTTTTATCCGTTAAAATTGGCCAGATTTTTTTATATAAATCTTTGATTGAAATTTGTCCCGGCGCAACGCTATCACCACCGAACAAATCGCCGGCCGCCGCGCGATGGCGCAGGGGAATATAAACGCCGTGCGATGGGTCAATGGCAAGCGACATACCGACCATCTTCGCGGTCATTTGGTCCAGGCCGGTTGTTTCGGTATCGAGTGCGATGACATCGCGGACACCGGACAAAAATTTTTCCAATTCCGATACGGTCGTTATTTTTGCAAAGGTCATTTTCGTTTCGGTTTTTTCCGGTGCGTTGGGTGCGGGTGCATCGACGGGGCATGCGGAATTCGGAAAGGCGAACTTTGTTGGTGTAGTTGCGGTTTCCGGAAACAATTTTGAAATTTTTTCATACAGTGAATTGCTTTCGATTTCTTTTTTTACAAATTCCAGTGCCGCCGCGCGGTTGAAATGCAATGGCCCAAGTTTTAGTCCCGACAAATCGACATCGCGCTTTAATGTAACCAGTTCACGCGATATATACGCCGTATCGCGCGATTCGGAAAGCAGTTTCCGTGTACGTTCATTTTTTATGTCGTCTAAATGCGCGTAAAGTTCGTCAAGCGTTCCAAATTCGTTGATAAGTTCCGCCGCCTTTTTCGGGCCGATTCCATGGACACCTGGAACATTGTCGGACGAATCGCCCATCAGTGATTGCACATCAACAACGCGTTCAGGCGGAACACCAAATTTTTCAATGACTTCGGCGCGTTCTATGCGTTTTTGCTTCATGCCGTCGTAAAGGAAAATACAATCAGAAACCAATTGCATTAAATCTTTGTCGCCGGTCATAATGCGCGTTTTGTCGGCGATACTGCAATTTTTTGTTGCAAGTGTGGCGATAACATCGTCGGCCTCTACGTTCGGCACGCAAAGAACCGGCACGCCCATATCGGCAAGACCACGGCGAACCATAATAGATTGAGAAATCAAATCGGCGGGCGTTTCAGCGCGATTTGCCTTGTATTCTGGGTATATTTTTTGACGGAAAGTTTGGCGTGATGCATCAAAAACGCATACGAAAATGTCGTCCGATTTCGTCGCGGCGAACACGGGTAACATCATATTAAAAAACGCAAATGCCGCGCCGGTTGCTGTGCCGTCCGCGCGCGTAAGGCGACTGTGCACGCCGTAATAAGCGCGAAATAAAATCGAATTTCCGTCAATCAGTGTCAGCATTTTTATTCCTATGATTTAAATGCGGGGCACGTGGCCCCGTTTTGATTTTAGAACATATAGCGGAGTTTTATCTTTGCCTCGTAATGCAAAATGTCCGGGCGTTCACCACCGAATCGCAGGACATCCGGGATATAAATCGCGTGCGCTTCGACATCAAATTTGAACGGCAATTTCGGAACGTCGATCGTAACACCAAGCATACCCTGGTACGCCGGTTTTGTGTCGAATTTTTTGTTGTATCTTTCGGTTTCTTCGCCGGCAAACATCAGTCCAGCACCAAGTCCAAAATATGGTCGAATTACGGTTGACGGCATTTTGAAGTACGCGTTCACAAACGCAATACTTGCATGCGAATTTGATTCGCCGATGTATGTATATTCAAGTTCGGCACGAAATACCGGAATATCAAGGCCGAACATTGCGCCAAAGGATTGCGATGTATTTGTTTCGTTTTTCCCATCACCAAACAGGGTTTGCGCACCAACACCAACCGAAACACCCGCATAAAGGTCAAATGCAGAATCCGCAACCGCGGGCATTGTTGTGGCGGCGATTATAGAACACAAAATAATTGATGTTTTTAACTTCATATTTCGCTCCTTTTTATGATAATATAATAATAGAAAAAGAGTTTGTCTTATGCAAGGAAATAAACCTGTTTTTTTGATAGTTGGTCTTGGGAATCCTGGCCCAGAATATGAAACAACGCGCCACAATGTCGGATTTATGGCGGTGCAGTACTTTGTCGGGTCCGATGCAACATGGAAAAATGAACTGTTTGCGAAAACCGTTAAAGTTGATGTTGATGGTGTGCGAATAATTTTTGCAATGCCACAGACTTTTATGAACAACAGCGGGCGCGCCGTGCGGGCTATTGTTGATTATTATAAAATTCCAATTGAAAATGTAACGGTGATTCATGACGATATGGATTTGAAACTTGGCGAATCGCGCACCAAGGTTGGTGGTTCCAGTGCCGGCCACAACGGCATAAAGTCAATCGATTCGGCAATCGGTCGCGAATATAGGCGTATAAGAATTGGAATCGGACATCCACGTGATTTGGGTCTGCCAATCGATGCGGCGGATTGGGTTTTGGGAAAATTTACCCGCGCGCAGTTGGATGAAATTTACAAAGTAATTGAAAAAATAGAATTATAAATTCCATTAAGACCTATGGTTGCGTATACCGGATGAACCAATTGATAAAGGAACCATCATCGACAATAGGCGTTGGATTTTGGTGATGATTGGTGTCCGCGTTATTTGAATCATACCATACCATTTGCGGTGTGTACTTTGTGCCGATGGCGGGACTTCCGTTGGTTGGGCTGTTGTACCACGATGGGTGTGGCAGAGGACCGGGTATTGCATAATACTTTGTATCATCAACAATTCTTATAAATGTTCCCTGACATTCAATGGTATCGCCACTTGGAAATTTCGGTGGTGTGTTCACATCTTTTGCCCTTGCCACAAGTGTTCCGATGCAAATTATTTGTTCGTTGTTTTTGCTTGCTAATTTTTTGGCGGTTGTACTTTGTGGAATACACCAATCGTTAGCATTATCAATTTCCCCTTCGCAACAAGGATCACTACTGCCGCCCATCGGGGTGGTATTAAAACTGTTTGGCGTAGCAAAGCAACAATTCGTTGTCCCATCGGCCTTGATTTGTATTTGAACATTGTTACCCTTTGGTGAAATCGGGCAATACATGTCTTCGGTTGTTGTATTACCTTCGGTTTCTTCTTGGGGCAGACAAATCGGTCGATTTATATAGTTTATGTACCTGTCTTGCGATGTGCAACGCGTGTTAACACAACTGCGTGGGTCAGAGTAGTATTCGTTGGATCCACGTGGATATGCGGTGTTGGTATTTATTGCAAACCATGATAGTAAAGTGCTTTGGCCATTTTGTGGCATGTGAATACGGTTGTGCGAATCTTCGTTTGTTTCGCCAATAGTAACCGATGGAATGTCTTCACAGTTACCCCAAATGCGTTCCGCAATTCGACAAGATGCACATTCGGTATCTGAATCAGATGATGATGTGCATTTGCCGGATGTGGTGCATATATCTTCGATTGGGGAAATGTTCGCGTTGCCGTATAATTCCTTATAGAAAGAGAATTTATGACTGCCGGTTGCAGTTTTGCCGAACTTTTCCATTATCGACATAATCGCATCGTCGCCCGCCGATGCGACACAGTTCAATACTTCGCCCCAGCAGGCGGTGCGTTCAAGTATCGCATGGCGATTCGGTGAAAAATCTATGTCATCGCACAGGTCAAAATTGCCGGAAATCGACTTGCAAGATTGAATAATGCAATTTTGGCCAACCTGAGTACAACTGGATATAATCGCATCATATGTTTTGTCGGTGGCAATTTCATGAACGCCTGTTTCCCATGTTTCACCGCCCGTTGCGTTTAATAGGGTTGTACAAGAATTTCTGACCTCTGTACACATAACATTTGCGGTTTTATCCGCCATGATGCCGAATACAGATAACGCGCGCGCGTCGAAATTTTCAATCGAATCGGCCGCAGAATCCAAACATTCCGCGGTTAGTTTCGTGCATGCTTGTCTTATTTCCTCTAACTTTGCGGTTTGGGCAAGTTTGATTTGCGCCAATGCATCTTCGACAAAGGCATCCCAAACGGTGTCGGCGATGTCTTCACAGTGCTCAGTTGCAGTGTTCAGGTATTTCTTGCGGTCGTTCAAAAATGTGATGAATTTTCCAGAACTGTTCGCCGATGTCCATGTTTGGTTCACCCCCGGGCGTGTAATCATGTTGTCTAAATCTGCCAAATTCACACTAAGAAATGCGGCACCGGTTGTCGGGTCGATATAGCGGCCGGTCATATCAAGACACTTTTCCATTTTTGCGCCGCAAACCGTTGTGTCGGTCAGCATTTCCAACATCTTGCGCTTGCAGGTAAGTAAATCATCGGAATTTCGTGTTTGATATGCGTCGAGTCGCGACATATCAAGCAGTGCGCCACTTTCAAATACTTTGGCACGGGCCTGGTCAACTTGGGCCTGGTATGCTTTCTTTACAATGTTGCAATCCTGTTCAATTTGCATTTGATAACCACTCTGTGCAAGTGATATTTCTTCGTCGGTACAAACCTCACGCGCGATGTCATTACATACGGGCAGGGCAGCGTTATAAAGTGCAACGCCAGACTTGGTTGTGGTGTCGATGCCCATAAAAGAGTCAACCGTGTCGAATGCGGCATCTACATTTAATGTTAGCGATATTGCGCCGAGTCCACCGCCACCAGAATCCGTATCACCAAATTTTGCATTTAACTTTTTCGCAATGTCGTCCAGCGCACGTTTGGATTTTGTTGTGTCGCGCGTAGAATAAAAAGCCGCTTCGCCTTCGGTTGCGGTGTTTATTGCGTTTACATCTTCGGCATCCATGTTTACAAGTAACAGGCGCTGATTAAAATCCAGCATTTTGTTTTCGACATTTGTCATTTGCTTTTTTACGTCATTGAATTCGTTTGAACGTGATGAACACGCGCATCGGCGTAGATTTGCATCCTTGGTCGCGCAAAATTCGTCCATGCATTCGTAAAAAATTGTCCGACATTTTGTATAGTTTGTAACAATCGCACCGGGTTCATTTGTCGTAGCACGCACACTCGTCGCGGTTCGCGCATTTGTTCGCGGTGCGCGTGCCGTGCGTGATGCGGTTGTCGTTGTGCGTTGGGTTGTGGTGCGACGTGCAGTGTTCATGGTTGGTCGATTTTGAACGGTTGGTCGGGAAACTTGCGCAGAACGTGCAGACACAGTTCGTGGCGTGGTGGTCGGCATTTGAATTGCGCCACGCGATTCGTTTGCGGCGGTACGTTGTGTGGTTGTTGTATTACGTGCGGTTGCGTTTTGTGTCGGGCTTGCCGCCGGTGGTGTTGCGCGGGTTGGGGTTGTTACAGCCATGGATGATGTGGCGCGACGTGTTGCGGCACGCACTGTGTCGTCATCGTCAACAGCCACCGCATGCCCAAAGGCAAGCATGCCAAGGCATACATAAAAAAGTAGTTTGAATCCTTTCATCCCTTTGACACAAGGTTAGCAAAATTATGATTTTTCGGGCAAGCAGAAAATATGCGATAAAAACGAATTCTGGTGCGGATAGGGGGACTTGAACCCCCACGGATTTCTCCACAGCATCCTTAGTGCTGAGCGTCTACCAATTCCGCCATATCCGCACGGCGTGATATTAAAACGGTTGCTATTTTACATAATAATGTTTTTTTTTCAATCTTTTTGTGATAAAATATATCTGATACAAAGGAATAGGAGTTTTCATGAATACGATTATGCGCAGTGCGTTGCTTGGATGTTCGTTGGTTGCGTTGGTGGTTGCGGGGGCGGGGGCCGCCGGGACATATTACACAGGGAACTATCGTTCACCACAGCAGAATTATGCCAAAACTTCATACGCGGGCCGTCAGCAACAGCAGACCTCTTACGCCCAAGATACTACATATACGCGTTCGCGTACGGTAACCCCGAATAGCAATGCCTACATTAGTGCGCCGTATCAAGACTATACGCGTGTTGTTGGAACGGGTGAACGTCAGGTTACAACACAGACCAAGATTGTAGATAATAAAAACAAGGCTGAAAAAGGTTTCTTTTTCAATTTAGGCTTGGCGCATGAATTCGCAAATTGGAATTTTGAAATGAAAAGTGCCGGCAGTAAATTACACTATGACGATATTCGCTGGAATGTGATAGAGGCTGATATGAAATACGTATTTGGCGGTGATAAGACGCCGTTGATGATTCAGGCCGGTGCAAAGTATGGTATGCAATTTGGCGATTCAAATATGATCGATGACGATATTACAAACGGCGGTTATTTGGTTACAGAGTGGTATAAAGATTCTGATGGTAATGGGACCGCGGATGAATACATTGGACAACAGATTGGACATTCGTTGTCGATTGGTTCCAGCAGCAGTGGCGATATGCTTGGGCTTTATGCCGGATTTGGGTTGCCGGATACTTTCCGGATTGGTATCGCGCGGGTTACGCCTTCGATTGGATTTCGTTATTTGAAATATAAATTGGAAACCAAGGATGACTATGGGTTGACTGTTGATACCGGGTATTGTACAAATGTGAACGGTGGCGACGAAGTACAATGCGATCCAATTGTTATAATTGCATATAATGGAACGCAACAGGTTCTTTGGAATCCTGCGGATGAGAATCAAGATGGTTTTTGGGATATTGCAAGTGGTGCGAATGGTGTAAGTACCGCGGGAACATATATGTTTCATTTGCCAAGTATAAGTCATTCGTATGAAACAACGTGGATGGGGCCGTATTTGGCACTCGATTTAGATTATGATGTAAATATTTATAATAAATTTAATGCGCGTTTTGAACTTGGGTTGCCACTTTATACTTCGATCGGGGATCAGCCGTATCGTATTGATTGGCAGCATCCAAAGAGTGTAGAAGATAAGGGTAGTTTTGGTGATGCGTGGCATATTGGTTTGGGGGCAAATTATATGACGGCGTTGACCGAAAGTGTGTTTTTATCGCTTGGATTCACGTTTGATTATTATACCCTTTCGGGCGGCGAAGCGAATACGTATCTAAACAGTGGATATTATATGAATATTTATAATTCTTTGTTGCAACAATATACCGAAGCAGGTAAACTTGATCAATTCGAAAATGATGAAACAATTAAAAATATAAAACAAATTCAGGCTGAATGTCCGGGTTGGGTTTGCAAGGTTGACAATGAAATCGAATCGATTTATAAATCTATGGGGATTCATGTCGGGGTTCAGGCAAAGTTCTAATGAATTGATAAAGGTATAACAAAGATGAAAAAAATTTTATCGGTTGCGGTTTTGTGTTTGATGCCGGTGTTTGCGGTGGCGGCGGATCTTGTGGGTACGGCGCATGTGAATATGACAAGTGATACCGCCGCAAACGCGAAAAAGATGGCGTTTGATGATGCGCGGCGACAAATTATTGTTGATGTGTTGTCGCCTTATTCTGATGTGGCGGCGTTGCGCAGTGCGGTTGCAAATGAAAAAAATGCTGTGCTAACGAACCTTATTGAAAGTTCGGGAATTTCGGGGGAAAAACTTTCGGACACTACGTATTCGGCGAATATAAAGATGACCGTGAATCGTATGGCTGCAAAAAATTGGCTTGCCGGGCAAGATGTTCATAATTGGCTTTCGAACGAAGAAGAAACAGGTGGTAAATTTGCGATGGTTGTAACTTTGCGGGACAAGTTTTCAGATTGGGGACAGATTCGGCGCGCGGCAAATTCTGTGGGTGCGGATTTGGAGACGGAATCTATCAATGGCAATCAAATCGTGTTTCGGGTAAATGCCGGGCGGCGCGGGGCCCTAACGGCGGCGTTGCGTGAAGCTGGTTGGCGGTACCAAGATAGGGATGGACTTTTACATATCTTTAAGTAATAATTTTTCGCGGGAATAAAATCAAAGGATTTACTGATGAAAAAATTTTCTGTGGCTTTGTGCGCGGTGACTATGCCTTTTGCGGTGTTCGCGTCTGATATTGATTTGGAAGGTAAAGAACTTATTTTAAACATTCGGCGAATCGGTCTTGATATTTCAAAAACTTCTGTGCGACATTCGGATGAATATTATAATTCGCCGATTTCTGCGCTAAGTGCCGATGACCAAGAATTTATCAAGGGTGTGTTTGATACCGCGTTGGAATATACGCATGGGCGTTTTAACTGGGACAACAGTTTGTTTATGGAATATGGTCGGACAGAGGTGAAACCTTATAACGAACCAAAAACCGTGAACGAAAGTGCGGATAAAATTTTACTGTCCAGTAATTTGAATTATGCGTGTTGGGATTACGATTCGTTCAAATTTGGGCCGATGGCGCGGGCGGCGTATGAAACTGAATTCGTGCCGGCAAATGATACTGACAATCGGTTAAAGGTCTTGCGCGGAATGGCGGGTTTTGCGGTGTTTGATTCGCCGATAATCAAAGATTTACATATTGCGGGCGTGTATGAATATGACTTTACATATGGTCATGCGCAGGTTAGCAAACTTGCCGCGGAAATTGGTTGGCGACTTGAATACGAATTGCGTGAAGGGGTGAAATTTGCGACCGATGGATACTATCGTGAATATTTGGACTATTCGCAATATGTCGGAACAGATTTGGAACGCGATCTCAGTGTTGTCGCGCGTATGGATACAAACCTTTGGGGCGATTTTGCATTGGGGCCATACGTTCAATATCGCCGTGCCAAGGCGCGTGATGCCGAAAATTATGGCAGCAATTTTATCATCGGCCTGTCATTTAACTATATAACGAAGTTCGGAATTTATTAGTGGTTAGTGTTAGTGATTAGTGTTAGTGGAACCGGCGCGGCGCGCCGGTTCAGCTATTTCACAACACTGAAACTCATTTCGCTTGTGGTGCCGGCGGGGTCGGTGACGCGCAGTATATGTTCGCCCATGGGGACATTGTATTGCAATGTTTCGCCGCTTTTGGTTGAACCTAATGTTTTGTCGTCCAAGAACCAGAATAGCTTTGCGTCCGCGTCCGCGCCGAATGCCATAAATCCAAGTGGTTCAAAATCGCGGTTTGCGGTTATTACTATTTTTGTGTCGGGAATAGGGGACACGATTATTGGTGCATCCCAATCTTCGTTTGTTTCCGCATCTTTGCATTCGGGCATAAACGCCGGTGCGGTTTTCCGTTTGATGCCCGCACGCCGAAACATATCGATATATTCTGAATCCCAAAATTCAAAGATTTCATTGTGTGTTGTCTTTGGGTCGGCACCGCACGCACGCAGGCCTGTTTTATTATCAATCGCGACCGAACGATGAACCGTGTTTCGTGTCAATGGTGATTTACCGGGGATAAAGTATGACGCGGTTTTTTGTGGGCAATACGGGCCGGCGATATTGCCGCCTATTTCGCACATGTCAACGGTTATAACATTTAATTCGGGGCGCATAAAATTATTGTTTCCGATTGGTGTGCCGATTGATGCGTAATAATTTGCGACCGTGTCCGCAAGTGCGAAATATATTGGTGCGGCGGCGCGTGCGCCACTGAATTCATTATTCGGTGTGCCGTCAAAGTTGCCAACCCACACGACTAAAACAAAGTCGCCGAAAATCCCCGCTGTCCATGCATCGCGGTACGATGACGATGTGCCGGTTTTCCAATAGTGTTTTATCGGGCTTTGCTGGTTCTTTGCGAACGGAATTTTTTTTGTTGGTGTTGATTGGTGCGATAACATATCAAGTGTTAGGAAAAATGCCTCGGGCGATAAAATTTGCGTAATGGTTTCGTTCGGTGCATCGGCGGTTGTGCGTATTGCGCGCCGCGTGCCAAGGTTCGCCATGGTTGCGTATATGTCCGCAAGTTCGAACATTGAAACCTCCGCCCCGCCAAGGGCAACAGAAATTCCATAATGTTCCGCCAGGCGCAGGTTCGCGACACCTGAATCAGACAGGATTTTATAAAAATTCTTTGTTCCGATTTCGCGGACAAGGTTTATTGCCGGAATATTTCGCGAATGCGTCAACGCGTCGTGCGCAAGAATCGGGCCGTAAAAATCGTTGTCTGAATTTTCGGGCGCGTACACACCAAAGTTCACACGCGCATCGCGCAATAATGTCATGCCGTGTATCAATCCCATGTCGGTCGCAGTCGCGTAAATAAGGGGCTTTAGTGTTGAACCGGGACTGCGCCGGGCGCGAACGCCGTCGTTTTCGCCGAATATTTCGCGGTCAAAATAATTTGCCGAACCGATATAGCAAAGCGTTTCCATCGTTTTATAATTCACCAAAATCGCCGCCGCGTTTGTGACACCGCGCGACCGACGCGCCGCAATTTCACGCGCTATTGTTTTTTCCATTTTAGTTTGCAATTCCAAATCCAGTGTTGTTACGATTTCGGATTTCTTTATTCTTTGTGTATTCAGAAAATCTGTAAAGTGTGGCGCAAGAAAGGGCAGGTCGCGTGGCCCCCGCGTTTCAATCGGCATATCCGCAAAGGTCAAAAGGTTTGTGTCGGTTGGGTACTCAGCAATCCATCGTTCAATCAAATTTTTTCGCATAGATTCAAGATTCTTGATTCCGGTTGCGGTGTTCAGTCCGCGCTTTACCGGGTTTTGTGGCACCGTCGCAAGTGTGATTGATTCAATCTTGGTCAAATCGCGTGCGGGTTTGCCAAAGTATATTGTTGATGCGGCGCCGATGCCTTCTATATTACCGCCGTATGGCGCAAGGTTCAGGTATGCTTCGATAATTTCGTCTTTGGAATGAAACAGGTCAATGTAGATTGCAAGTGCGATTTGTTGCATTTTGCCGAAAAAAGTTTTGCTGTCGATGTCGTATTTTAATCTTGCAACCTGCATAGTTATTGTTGATGCGCCGACCGGGTGAGGGGTGTTTGATGCGTATTGCTTTATCGCGCGAAAAAGTGAAACTGGATTTACGCCGATATGATTGTAAAAATGTTTGTCTTCGTATAAAACGACTGCGTCGACTATGTATGGGCTTATTTTCGAAAGCGGTGTGTAAACGCGATACTTATCATCGGTGGCAAGGGTCAGGCGCAATAACTTTCCATCACGGTCGTAATATGCGCGCGAAAAAGAAATGTCGTTCAAAATCGGGGCGGTGAAAAAGAACCTTATAATCGCCCATATGACAACAAGCGCGCCAATGATAATTCCGAAACGGATAAAGATTTTCTTAATTCGCTTCATTTGATACGGTGAATTTGTCTCTATCGCCAACGGCGCGAATGGCCGAATTATACATTGCCGCCGCGGTTATAGGCGGAACTGTGAATTCGCCGGCGACCGATAGTTGCGCGCGGTATGAAAATACAAGTGGTGTGCGACCAATATTCGCGTATATCAAGACCCGGTCTTCGCGAATTTCACTGAAATCCATATCTCCATCAAGTGAATCAGATATCGGTGTTAACCCACCTGGCAATAAGTCCGATATAACTGCGTTTTCAACATAGTCCGTGTCGCCACGTGCGCGAACAGATATTTTAACATCGATAATGTCGCCGATTTTTCCAGAATGAATTTCGTTGCCGTCCGCATCATAGTATGTGCGTGTAACTTCCAATCCGTGTGATGTGGATGAAACAGATTTCGGAAAACCTTGTTGCAACATTGTATAGAACAATGGTTCTTTACAACTTTTGCAACCGATATTCAATTTTGCTAAATCGTGTGGCAGATTTGCATATATTGTGCCCGATGTAAATTGTGGCTTTATTTCTTTGCCATCGGCAAGTATGGATATGTTGTCGATATCATTAAGCGTCAGGTTCTCATTTGAACCAAATTCAGCCATAACAATCGCCGCTGCAACAAAAGAATCATAATTCCCAGCGTTTATGTATTCGGCGATACTTTGTTCCAAATCGTTTCTGGTCGTGTCAAAATAGCGTCGCATAATGAATGTATAATTCGCATCGTTTGCCACAACGTTATCGAATATGTTATCAATTTTTTTATTTGGCTTTTTGTTTGTTTCGTATTTTGAAATTAAATTAAACGCTTTGTCTGTCTGTTTAAGCATTTTATAAGATGCGGCAATATATGCGCCAATTGGTCCGGTTTTCCAATCTTTCATTGTTTCATCTACATACTCTTCAAGTGAATCGATATAACTTGTTGTAACATAATCGTTTAACGAAAGGACATATATAGCGAATGCTTTGGCAAATGCATCTGTCTTGGTCGTTGTGTTTTGTGCCGCGTATTCGCGCAGGAAATCAATTCCGCGCGCAAACATTGATTGAGGCACAGTAAAACCGCCTTGGCGCGCAAGTGTTAAAAAGTTCATAACGTACGCGGTAACATACGGTGTTGTATCACTTGTTAAACTTTCAATATAATCAGAACCGTTAGCCCAAAGGGTAAATGAACCGTTGTTGTTTTGTCGGTTGCCAAGTGTTTGAATTGTTTTCGCAATCTTTTCAGCGGAATCTTTGTATTCGGTGTCAAGTAATTTGTTTTCCGGCATCAAAACGTATGGCAATGTTTTGGACACCATTTGTTCTGTGCATGTGTAATCGTAATTTTTAAGATACATGAACAGCGGACGGACCAACACAGACGGCGAACGGGAAATGTAAATTGTTCGCGCAAACTTTTCAACGTACATATCATTTTCAAAATGCCGCAGGGTTGTGTTAGTATCTTTTAGTATTCCTGTTTTTATTTCCGTTGTAAATGTCGTCGCAGGCCTTATTGATAAACTGCTTGATGTGCGACGTGATGCGATGGATGTATTTTTGTCATCAAATAATGTTGTTGAAACATTTATTTCGGCTGTACCTGGTGTGCCGTTTGCCGTTACATCGAATGCCCAAAGTTTTTCAGTATTTTCAGGAACAACCATTGTATTTGTGTTATCGCCAATGTTTAATAATTGGTTGCTGGCGGTTGCGTCCGTGCGGGCAGTTGCGTTTTTACCAGATTCCGGGGTCAGGTTTGATATAATTGTGTTAACGGTAAATTTATCGTTTGGCGCAACAAACAATGGCGCAGATACCGATATGATAACCGGCGATTGAACGGTTGTAGATGTGTGTGCGGAACCAATTGCACCGTCTGATGATGCAACGGCATAAACACTGATTGAACCGTTAAAATATTCTGGAATTTCGAAACTTATATTTTTCTTTTCGTTCGCGGTTGTTTTCAATATGCCCGAATAAAATGCGATAGATGGCAAGTTCTTGCGCGCGAACGGATTGACCAGAGCCGATTTTTCATTGTCAAAATCCGCAAGTGCATCATCACTGCCCCCGGTTTTGGCGACTTCGCGTAAAATGTTATATTCGGGCAGCAATAATGACAAGATTTGCGTGGTTTCCACTTGAAGTGCGGCCTTTTGAAAGAAGTGTTTAATCGGGTTCGGTAATTCATATCCCGCAACTTGCAAAATTCCAGTGTTCACTGCAAAAATCATCAAGTCAGAATCTTTGTTGGTTGAATATTCAATATCTAATTTGTTGTCGCGAATAATGGGTTCTGTGTTTAGTTCGACTTTGATTTTATGTTTGTCGATATTCGTCGAAAATGGCGCAACCGCGTATGTATATGGACTGGTGAAAACATCGCGGCTGTTGATATTACGGACAAAGGAAACGTTTACATATCCGGTGCCTTCGAAATTGTCAGGCAGGGTGATTTTCTGGGTCGATGCGGTAGTGGTCGCATTAAACCACGCGTGTGCATAAACCTTGTCCCGTTCAATTGTGATAAGTCCCGTGCCAGTATATGGCGCAACAATGCCTATATTTATTGTTTCGCCGGGTTTGTATTCACTTTTATCAAGTTTTATTTGTAATTCCGCATTCGCATCGCCACCAAGTTCCGCATCTTCATCCGATGCAACAAAGTATTCAATGTTCGCTAAAATGTTATCTTTTCCATCCGTTATCTGGACATAATATGTTCCGCCATTTTTTGTGTTTAGTTCGATTTCTGTTCCGCTTTCAGGTATCGTCAATTGCGAAATAGAAACGACAGTGTCGCGCACGACGGTTTTATATTTGTAATTGTTTGAATAGTCTTTGATAAGACTTGTTAAATTCTCCCGTTTAACCAATTTGATGTTAAGGTTTTCAACGTTTGTTGCCTTTGCATTGTTGTCAAGGGCGATAAGTTTGATTTTGTGCTCTGAATTGCGCGCAACATAAGATAAATCCGAATCCGCACGAAAACCAACAATGTATTCCAGGTTTGAAACGCGTGATGCGACCCGTGTTTGAACACTTTTCCCATCGCCGGCTTCGAATCCGCGAATTTCAAGGTTCAACATATATGTCCCTGTTGGAATTTCACGATTGAAATTCACATCTATTTTTGCAACACCGTTTTCATCTGTTCGTGCGTCGGGCAAATCAATACTAAAAGTTTGGCCAGTGCGGGCAAAACCGCGTGATATAACACCATCAGAAGTAAAGTTCCCGGTGAATTTATATCCGCGGTATTCGTCAAATGTAAAGTCAAACGGGCGCAATGTCGCATGCGCCGAAATGCGTCTATCGGTTGCGGGCGTTCCGTATAGGTTATTTAAAAACACGGTTGCCCCGATATTTTCAGGGGAAATCCAACCGGTTGTTTTTGAATCGTCAATATTTGCATTTATTTTCATTGTGTCAGGAACGAATTCTTGGACGGTGAAATAACTGTTTCCTATTGAATCTTGGATTCGACCACGATTGTTCAATGAATATACAGACACATCGTATCGACCAATGGTTGCATCGGTTGATAATTGTTGCGTAACATCAAACATTCCATCAGACCCTAGTAAAATCTTTTTTTCGACTGTCGTGCGACCACGCGGGTCGGTAATTTCAATCTTTACAGGAATTTCCGCAACAGATGAAAAACTTTGGTTTTCAACAATTGTACCAATTGTAACAGTTTCTCCGGGTCGATATATACCACGGTCAGAAAATACGAACGCCCGCAACGGTGTTGTGTTTGATGTGTATGTTCCACCTATATCGAATTTTGAAAATTCGGCGGTTTGTTCGCCTTCGGCATTATATGGGATAAAAGAAACATCGTTATCTTGGCGTGCAACTATTGCGACCGGTTCTTTTTCATTTCTATATTCGTCATGCGAAAAGTGTGGAATGTCGACAACGCCGTCCGAATTTGTAACGCCCGACCAAATTGGTTGACCGTTGCGGCCAAGAACTGTGATATCTATGTCCTTGGCGGGTTTGCCACTGGATAGATATGAAACGAACACGACCGAAGACCTGTCCAAATTTATTTTCCGAATTATCCCAAGGTCAGTTAGCAATATCAGTCGCGCATCACCGTATTCAGCATCATTTTGTGTTGCGCCGGCCTTTATAACAAATATTCCGGTTTGGTCATTGTATGTTCGGTCAAGGTATTCACCAAGATTTATCGATGTATAATTTACATGGTCGCGTGCTGTGTTCGCAAAAGGTATTTTCTTTTGAAAGACAACCGACATATCGTATGCATCAAATACCCAAGGTGCACGAAACTCTAAGTTAGAAAAGAGATTATAAGTTTGTGTAATAAGGTGATTTATTTCGCGTGATTCTATTTTATATATGTCCACATGCGCCGTATCAACACCGCCACGCGCAACAAGTCCCAGTTTTTTGTCGCCTGCGAGAGAAAGCAACGCACCACGACCAACAATCTTTACACTGCGCTCTGGGAATGCGACGGGCATAACAGTGTTGATGCCGTTCTTCATTGTGAACCCGTTTTCTGATTGCATATTTGGCGCAACATCAACATATATGTATCGTGTAACATCATCGGAAACATCGTATGAGAAAGCGTATTGATATGTGCCAGCCGGATTGACAAAATCAACATGTCTAAGTGCAAGTTTTTCAGATTTTTCGATAATTTCCGGTGTAATTTCATCACGCGCCCATGTATGGACATCTTCGTCCGGTTCCGATGGATTCTTTTTGGGCAGCAAGTAGGCATTGATATATTTAGCCCAATTTGTGTCGTCTTTTGCCGCCGCAGTTGTGTTTAACAATAACAATTGTTGTGGGTTGCCAAACTTATCATCCGCAGTAATGGTGGTTAGGTCCGTAATTTTGAAGAAATCGTCCGCAGAATTTATAATTGTTTTGGTGGTGATCTTTTCAGTACGTGATTTTTCATCGGCGTCATATATGCGATTCAGTTTCAAACGCAAAGTTTGTGGTTCATTGGTTATCTTGATTGGTGCGGTTTGTATTATTGCGGTGCGCATATAGCGGTCGAATTTAACGGTAAAGTCAATATGGCGACCGTCAAGTTTCATTGAGACCTTGTCCGCAAAGTCGCGCGTTTGAATTGGGTAATTGAAAGATATTATCGCAACGCCGGTTACAGAATTTTTTTCGCCCGGTGTTGCATAGGTATTAAATATATCTGTTGTTGCCGTAATGGGTTCGGTTTTGAACGATATGGTTGAACGGTTGGGGCGAACATCGCGCGTGAATAGTTTGTTGCTGATTTTTACAGTAAACTTGGTTCCCGCACGCCAATCTTGTTCAGGGGTAAATGTGATTTCGTTCGGGTTTGGCATTTTCCATGTGCCACGCACGGCGGGGGTAATTTTCACGTTTTCTGCAATTTTTGTCGCGGACGAATCGTATTTGAATGCCGGATTATTTGGGCCGGACACCGCATCGTATGATATGCGCAGTGTTTGTGGTCGCGATAAATCACGGTTATTGTTTATGTCTGGAAAGTTATTTGATAATACCGTTGACATGTCATCTGTAAAATTAGTTGGCATTGGTGCAATGACATAGGCATTCATTTTCGTTATGTTCGCACCATGGTGCCCCAGCCAATAAAGTCCAGATGCAGCGACAATTCCCATAGAAATTGCGACAACAAGTATGGTGCGTATTCGCCCACCCACAGATTTTTTATTCTTTGCTTTCATTGATTTTTCCCCAATCCTAAAAGTTCATGAATATATATTAGAGTATAAATATCAAAACACAAGAAAAAAGTGTTAGTGGTTAGTGTTAGTGGGGGTCCGTGGAACGGGGCGGGGCGTGTTTCACTAACCACTTACACTAACACTATAAAAAACACTTGCTTTTTTTGCTTTTTTGTCATATCATGCGGGCACGTGCCAAAAAATTGGTGCGAAGAACACAGCCGTTGTGTGGGGTTTCTGTCCGGAATTGCCGGTTTGTATTTCCCACCGGGGCGAGGATTTAACAGAAACAAAAAGGATAAATCATGGCATTGCCAAAATTTTCTATGCAACAATTGATGGAGGCCGGCGTTCACTTTGGACACCACACCCGTCGTTGGAACCCACTCATGACACCGTATGTTTATGGGGTCAAAGATAAAATTCATATTATCAATTTGAATAAAACTGCACCGCTGTTGCACCGCGCTTTGGTGGCGTTGGAGGCGATTACCGCCGCCGGGGGCAAGGTTTTATTCGTCGCGACCAAGCACCAGGCTAAAGATATTGTCAAAGATGCGGCGGAACGCACTGGGCAATTCTATGTGAATAATCGTTGGTTGGGCGGTATGCTGACCAATTGGACAACTGTGTCGCAATCAATTCGCCGTCTGAAAAAGATGGAATCGGACATTGAAAACGCCGATAAATTGGGCCTGACCAAGAAAGAAGTTGGTATGATGACCAAAGAGGTTGCAAAGTTGCGTGATGTCTTTGGTGGTATTTTGGATATGCACGGTGTGCCACAGGTTATGATTGTTATCGATGTCCCGCGTGAAATGAACGCGGTGCGCGAAGCGAAAAACCTTGATATTCCGACAATTGCGATTTGTGATACTAATGCAAATCCGGAAATGGTGGACTATCCGGTGCCGGGAAATGATGATGCATCGCGTGCGATTCAACTGTATTGCGATTTGTGCGTGGATGCGATTTTGTCCGGTATTGAAAAGCGCCTTGGCGGTGCGGCCGGCAAAAAGGTAGAGGCATCTATGGCCGACGATGCGAACGATGCGTTGGAAGATGAAATGAAAGACAAAGAAATGAAACAGAAATCCAAGGTGTCGGGTGCGCGCGAAATTCGCCGCAGCAAATTGGCGGACAAAGCCGACAAGGCAGAAAAGGCCGATAAATAAATTAAATAAATCTGTGTTCCCCGGCATTAGGCTGGGGAACAAAATCAATCTTTGAAAAAAGGGAGGTAAAAATGGCGGAAGTGACAGCAAAACTTATTCAGCAATTACGTGAAAAAACGTCTGCGGGTATGCTTGATTGCAAAAAGGCGTTGATTGAAAACAATGGTGATATTGATGCGGCGGCGGATTGGCTGCGCCAAAAGGGCATTGTCAAGGCGGCATCCAAGGCCGGTCGTGTGGCGGCTTCGGGTTTGGTGACGGTCGTAAAGTGTGACAATATGGGATGCGTTGTGGAATTGAACGCAGAAACGGACTTTGTTGCGAAAAACGAAAAGTTCCAAAAGTTGGTTGCGGATGTCGCAAACAAGGCGTTGGAATTGTCTGGCGATTTTGATGCGACACTAAACGCGGTGCACGATGATATCGCGGCGACAATCGCGACGATTGGCGAAAATATGAACCTGCGCCGCATCTCTAAAGTTTCGGGCGACCATGTGTTCAGTTATATTCACAATGCGCTTGTTCCGGGTATGGGGCAAATCGGTGTTGTGGTTGCGATAAATGGCGGTGGCGACAAAATTGCCGAAATCGGTCCGAAAATCGCGATGCATATTGCTGCGAACAAGCCGGAGTTTATGACGGTTGCCGATGTTGACCCGGCAGCGGTTGAACGCGAAAAGAAGGTCTTTATTGAATCTGGCGCGACGGCGGGAAAACCGGAAAATATCGTTGAAAAGATGGTCGAAGGCCGTATGAAAAAATACTATGCCGAATCCGTTTTGGAAGAACAGCCGTTCGTTATGGACGCGTCCAAGACCGTGAAACAGGTGCTGGACGAGGCGGGCGGTAAATTGGCGGGCTTTGCGTATTTCGTGCTGGGTGAAGGTATCGAAAAACGCGAAGACAATTTGGCCGACGAAGTAGCAAAGATGCTGAAATAGTGATAAGTGTTCCCACTTCGCCAAGGCTTCGTGGGACAGGAATTAGTGAAACGGGCGCATTTGCGCCCGTTTTTTGTTGCATAATCAGATTGTCGTGATAGAATCAACAGGTGCGTAAAAAAAGGAAAAAATATGGATGTTTATAAAATACGTGAATCTTATGCCGATGAACATAGTCAAAATTTAATTGTTGGAAATAAAAAATCTGAGAGGATTTCAGTTCAAAAAAATGCTAAAACCTTGCAATTCAAGGCCGGAAAACGAATTGTTGTAATGCGGGATAAATTTAATGGAATCCAAGATATTGCCTATGTTTGTGGTGGCAGTTTGTGTTTAGAGGTGCGGCCGCGCATTACTGATAAGCATAGTTGCAATGTGGTCGTGGATGCGGTGCCGGGGCTGTTTGATTGCGTGCGGATGGATAGGGCAATGCTAAAATTGGCACTGATGCGGGAATGCAAAAAGAACAAAATTCCGGTGTCTTTGGCCGCATGGAAAAATATGAAGAATTTATTGGATCACGGGTATTGAAAAAATTTTCTTTTTCGTGTAGGGTTATATGTGTAAAAGGGAAAGATTATGCAAAATGATTTGTTACATGAATTGGAAGTGCGCGGGTTTATCAATCAATGCTCGGATATGGCGGCGTTGAACGATGCGTTGAATAATGGCAAGATTGCTGCGTATTTGGGGTCAGATCCGACGGCGAATTCGCTGCATGTGGGACACCTTGTTCCGGTTATGATGATGCGGTGGTTGCAAAAGTACGGGCATCGGCCATTGATGTTGGTTGGTGGTGCGACTGGGCGTATTGGGGACCCGTCGGGGCGTGATACGGGGCGGCCAATGATGACCGAAGAAACACTTGCCAAAAATATCGCGGGACTTAAAAAATCTTATTCAAAGTTTTTGCATTTTGGACGTGGTAAAAGCGATGCGATTATTGTTGATAACTATGATTGGATGAAAAATTATGGGCATATCGATTTTTTGGCCCAGTTTGGAACGGACTTTACCGTGCCGCGTATGCTGTCGATGGAAAGCGTAAAGCGTCGGTTGGAAAATGGCATGACGTTTTTGGAATTTAACTATATGACCTTCCAAGCAGTGGACTTTTTGACGCTCTATCAAAAATACGGGTGCGTGTTGCAACTTTGCGGCGCGGACCAGTGGGGAAATGCCGTTATGGGAATCGAACTTATCCGTAAAAAGTTGGGTAAAGAGGCGTATGTCCTGTCCACCGCGCTGATTACCGATGCGGCGGGGAACAAAATTGGAAAATCCGCTGGGAATGCGGTTTGGGTGAACGAAGATAAACTGTCGCCGTATGATTATTGGCAATATTTCCGCAATACGCCTGATGAGTTGGTGGAAAAGTTCCTTAAAATCTTTACCGAAATTCCGATGGATGAAATTAAAAAACTTTCCAAATTGCAGGGTTCGGAATTGAACGAGGCAAAAAAGATTCTGGCCCGTGCGGCGACAACAATTGCGCATGGTGCGGCGGCCGCAGAGGATGCAGAACGCGCCGCGGCGGCGCTGTTTGGTGGTGGTGGCGATACGCAAAATGTGCCGAGTGTGGAAATTGAAATGCCGGGGCAAATGGGGGCACTGGATTTCCTGTGTGCGGCGGGTTTGTTTGATACAAAGTCCGATGCGCGCCGTATGATAGAACAGGGTGGCGTTCAAATTGACGGAGAAAAATTGACCGACTGGCGCGCGGTCCTTAGGAAAAAGCCGGAGTTTATGGTGCAACGTGGCAAGAAAACACACATGAAGGTAATCGTAAAATAAATGTTTCGCACGGTTGTTACTTTGATGGTTTTGTTGGGGGGGACAAGTTATGTATGTGCCGCCCCGTCTGAATTGGACAAAATTCAACAGCAAATTCGCCAGACCGAGCAGAAAAACAAGCAACTTGAACAGCAGGTTAAATCATCGGACAAAGATGTTGAAAAAACTAAACAGCAACTTGTGACCGCGGCGGGCAAGGTTTCGTCACTCGAAGAACTGCGGGCGGAATTGGCGAAGAAAATTGCGGAACTGGACGAACGGCGCGCGGTGATTTCGGCGGAATTGGAAAAGAATCGTGAACGGGTCGCGGGTGCGGCGGCGACGGTTTTGTTCTTTGCGGCGAACCCAAGTTTCGATACCGAAGACATGCATAATTTCGTTCTGACATCTGCGGTGATGACGGGCATGACGGATAATCTGGAAGAACATATTCGCGACGCGGCGAAAAAGATTGAAGAACTTGATAAAATCCGCGAGGAGCGCGCGATTGAAAAGGAAAAACTTGACCGAACGGCGAAAAAATATGCAGATGAAAAAAGTTTGCTTGATAAATTGCTGCGGCGGCGGTCGGCGCAAAATGAAAAGTTGCGGGGCGAACATGCGGCGTTGCAAAAAAAATTGCGCGAATTGTCGGCGCGCGCAAAAAGTATTTCCGAACTATCCGCCGGCGTGGGGAGTTCCGAAATGTCCGAAGATGCGCGTTTTTCAGTTAGAAAGTTAAATCTGCCGGTGCGCGGGCGTATTGTTGTGCGATTTGGTGAAAAGACGGCGTTGGGGTTAAAATCTGATGGGTGGCGGATTCATACGCGTTCGGATGCACTGGTTGCGGCGCCCGCCGATGGTGTTGTGAAATTTGCAGACAGTTTCAAAGGATATGGTCGTGTTATAATCATTTCGCATAAAAACGGATATAATACGGTGATGACGAACCTTGGGAATATCGATGTTGTCGTGGGACAAGAGGTTTTGGGCGGTGAACCCGTTGGGCGTATGAACCCAGACAAGCCGGAGATGTATTTAGAGGTGCGGCGTGGCGACAAGGCCGTTGACCCAGCAAGGATTTTTAAGGAAGAGTAAAAGAGTGATTAGTGTAAGTGGGTAGTGGTTAGTAATTTCTGGAATAAACCAGTAATTGCGAACTGATTCCAGATACTACTAACCACTTACACTTCCCACTTACACTTCCCACTAACACTTTTCCTTGCGGACGAGATTTTTTTATTATAAAATCTGCGCAAAAGGATTTGCTATGTTCAAAAAAATTTTCATTTTGATTGCCTTGTGTGTGCCGGCGATTGTTTGCGCTGCGCCGGAAAAGAAAAAAGAACCAATTGTTCATATGACGGATGAAGAAATATACCAGGAGTTGAAAAAACTTGCCATGGTGTTCGAGGTTTCACGCGAAAATTTTGTTGAAGAGGCCGACGAACGCAAAATGCTAGAAGGCGCTATGAACGGCATGCTGGAGGCATTGGACCCGCATTCTTCGTATTTATCCAAAGATGATTTCAAGGATTTTAATGATAAATCCAGTGGTTCTTTTGGTGGACTTGGAATACAGATTACTTCTGACCGTGGGGCGGTGCGTGTGATTTCGCCGATTGACGATACGCCGGCGGCGAAGGCAGGGATAAAGGCTGGCGACTATATTACCCATATTGATGATGAACCAGTGTTTGATTTAACGCTGAATCAGGCGGTAAAGAAAATGAAGGGAAAACCGGGAACCAAGGTAAAACTGACGGTTGTATCTGGAACAAATGAACCAAAGACAATGACTCTTAAACGTGCGATTATCAAGGTGCAATCGGTCAAGTTTAGTGAAAAAACATTGGCTGATGCGGACGAAGATACACCCAAGATTGGTTATATTCGTATTTCAGATTTCGGGGCGACAACCGCCAAGGATTTGCGCGATGCGATAACTAAACTTGAAAAGAAAGATGTTGTTGGTTACGTGTTGGATGTGCGCAATAATCCGGGTGGATATTTAACCGCGGCGATTGATGTGTCGGATGCTTTCCTTGACGGTGGCGAAATCGTTTCCACGCGTGGAAAAGATAAAACTGACATAGAACGCAGTTTCGCAAAGCCCGGTGATATGATAAATGGTAAACCACTTGTCGTGCTTATCAATCACGGGTCGGCATCCGCGTCCGAAATTGTGGCCGGTGCAATTCAAGATAATGGGCGTGGTGTGATTATGGGGTCGCAGAGTTTTGGCAAGGGCAGTGTGCAACAGCAAAAACCCTTTGGTGATGGAACGGCGATTCATTTGACAATCGCACGGTATTACACCCCAAGTGGTCAATCTATTCAAAATACCGGTATTACGCCGGATGTAGAGGTTCTGCAAAGCAAAGTTGAAAAAATTGAAAAACGTGAAAGTTTTTATTCTGAAGCGTCTTTCCGGAACGCGCTGAAAAATGAAGAGGCCGAAAAGAAGGCCAAGAAAAAGTCTGAGGATGCAAAGGATAAAAAAGATGCGGATGACGATGATAGGGAATTGACTGATGAAGAAAAAGATGCGAAAGATTATCAATTGCAGCGTGGTATGGAAATGGTAATCGCCTTATCGAAAATGTCGGAACATGCACGCACCGCGGCAGAGTCGAAATCTGATTTAGATGAGTCTGATGACGAAAAGGCGGATAAAAAGTAATTGATTTGAATGTGCCTTGATACCGGTTTTAGCCGGTATGAAATGGAAAATTGGTGTAGCGGTGTGTCTGTTTTTTGTTGGCTTTTTATGTTTTTGTGATACTTTGGGTGTAAACCAAAGAGGGTAACATGAAAAAAAATAAGTCAAATGTTTTATTCTTGGTGATGGCGTTTTTGTTAGTTGGTTGCCAAAGTCAGGAAAAAAGAAATAAAAAGATTTCGGATAATTTTGCAAAATATTTATTGCAAAAGGCCAATAAGGAAATGTTGAGTTCACTGACCCCAGCGGAGCGTCAGGGCAACGGAGAAACGCATATTGAGGGTCGGCCGTATAGTGGTCGGCATCAGGCCACCGCAGAAGATTCTATTCGTTATGCGGATGCTATTGAACGTTATGCCGGTGTAGCATTGAAGTACTATAATAATGGTGCACGCAGTTATGATGCGATTTGGGATTCTGTTAAAAAAGCGCCAAGACAAGCATATGGTCCGGGAAGTTTTATAAATGATAAAGGTGAATGGGAATACGGCGATCATGTGCAGGGTGGTGCGAGTGATGAACTGCGTTGTCGCGCCAATTATGATGCGTATCAGAAAACAATCAAAGCGCTTTACATTGCGCGTCAAAAGCGAAATAAACGTAAATAAAATAATTGAAAGCGTCCCGATAGGGACGTTTTTTGTTGGATTGTTTTGTGCATTATTTAATCTTGCCTTTGATTTGGAATTGGCGTATGATTTGGCGACATAAAAAACCTTAGGGAGATTAAGATATGGCAAATTTAATTGTTGATGGAAACTGGGCGGCGGCCGATGTCGCGTATCGCTGTGTGGACTTTGCGGCGATTTACCCGATTACGCCAAGTAGTACCATGGGCGAACTTGCGGACGAATGGTCGTTTCAGCACAAGAAAAATATCTGGGGCGCGATTCCACAGATAATAGAGATGGAATCCGAAGGCGGTGCGGCTGGCGCAATGCATGGTGCGTTGCAGATGGGGGCACTTGCCACGACATTTACCGCGTCCCAGGGTTTGCTGCTTATGATTCCGAATATGTATAAAATCGCGGGGGAACAAACGCCCTTTGTTATGCATGTGGCGGCGCGGGCACTGGCCACACATGCGCTGTCGATTTTCGGCGACCACAGTGATGTTATGGCGGTGCGGGGGGTGGGTTTTGCGTTGCTGTCATCGCACAACGTGCAACAGGCGCATGATATGGCGGCGATTGCGCATGCGGCGACAATTCGCGCGCGCGTTCCTTTTCTGCATTTCTTTGACGGTTTCCGCACGAGCCATGAAGAATCGCGGTTAATTCGTATTGATGATGATGTTTTGCGCAAATTGATTCCCGAAGATTTGGTCGCGAAATATCACGCATCGGGCATGAATCCAGACAATCCAACAATTCGTGGAACGGCGCAAAACCCCGATGTCTATTTCCAGGGGCGCGAGGCCGCAAATGAACTTTACGCCGCAACGCCAAAGATTGTGGCCGAATGTATGGATGAATTCGCGCGTCTTACGGGGCGGAAATATGGTTTGGTCGAATATGTCGGTGATAAAAAGGCGGAAAATATAATTGTTGCGCTTGGGTCGGCGTGCGAAACGATTGAAGAAACGATTGCGCATTTGCCGGGCGGATTTGGCCTGATTAAAATTCATCTTTATCGGCCGTTTCCGGTGGATGCGTTCTTGGGCGCGTTGCCAAAGACGGTAAAGCAAATTGCGGTGCTGGACCGAACGAAAGAACCGGGCGCGGTTGGCGAACCGCTTTACATCGATGTTAAGTCCGTTGTCGGCGATAGGGCGGCGGTATTTGGTGGTCGCTATGGTCTGGGGTCAAAAGAGTTTAAGCCACGCGATGTTGCCGCCGTGTTTGAAAATATGAAACGTAAAACACTGCACCATAATTTTACTGTCGGAATTGATGACGATTTGACGGGGCTGTCGCTGAAAACCGACCCGGCGTTTTCGGTTGAAGATCCGAATTTCAAGACCGCGATTTTATACGGTATCGGCAGTGACGGAACCGTTGGCGCGGTGAAAAATATTGTAAAGATTGTTGGGGAAAATTCTGATTTGTATCCACAATCTTATGCGGTATATGATTCGAAAAAGTCCGGTGGCCTTACCGCGTCGCATATTCGGTTTTCGGATAAACCTATTCAAAGTCAATATTTGGTAGAGGTTGCAGATTTCATAAGTGTTTCAAACTTTATGATTGCGCAAAGGTTTGATGTCTTTCGTGGTTTGCGTGCGGGCGGAACGGTTATGATAAATACGCCACTCGCGCCGGATGTGGCGTTCGCAAATTTGCCAAAATCTGTGCAGGAACACCTGATGCGGCTGCGCGCAAATGTCTATTTCTTGGACGCGAATGGTGCGGCGGCGGAGCTGGGACTTGGGAACAGAATCAATACTTTTATAATGCTGAACTTCTTTAATTTAACAAAAGTTATTGATCCGGGGCGCGCCGCGGAATCTGCCAAGGCCGCGATTGAAAAGACATATAAGAAGAAAGGCATGGATGTGGTTCAGGCGAACTGGGCGGCGGTGGATAGTGCGGCAAAGTATCTGAAACACTTTGATATGCCGTCGTCGGTGTCGAACTTTGCGCCGGATTTTGTGCCGGCGATGACCGCGGATGCGCCGAATATAATTGCGGGAACACTTGGTGAAATGGCGGCGGGGCGCGGGGACGCGATTCCGGTGTCGCGGTTTCGGGTGGGCTCTGAATTCGGTGCAGGCCAATATCCGGTTGGAACATCAAAGTATGAAAAGCCCGCGGTTGCATCGCGCGTGGCAAAGTGCGATTTGGAAAAATGTATTCAGTGCGGGCGGTGTTCAATGCTATGTCCGCATGCGGCGATTCGTATCAAGGCACTGACGGCAGAGCAAGCGGATGAGGCCCGCGCCAAAGGCGTTAATGTCGTTCCTATGAAAACGCCAGAACTGGGCGCAAATATGTATTTCACAATCGCTATTTCGCCGGCGGATTGTACGGGGTGTGGGCTGTGCGTGAAGAATTGTCCTGTTTCTGCGCTTTCGATGGTTGATGCGAATTCTGATGACCAGCGGGCGTTTGATGAAACGGTAAAGTTGCCGGATTTGCCACGCGAAAAATTAAACCTTAATATGCCAAAGCATATTGAACTGTTGCCGCATTATTTTGAATTCCCAGGTGCGTGCGCAGGGTGTGGCGAAACGCCTTATATCAAAATGATGGCGCATTTGTTCGGCGACCATATGGTTGTTGCAAATGCGACGGGGTGTTCTTCGATTTATGGCGCGAATTTGCCGACAACGCCGTGGACTTGCGATGCAAATGGGCGCGGGCCGGCGTGGTCGAATTCGCTGTTCGAAGATAATGCTGAATATGGTTTGGGTATGCGTGTTGCATTGAATCAGCGGCGTGATATGTTGCGCGGGTTGCTGTTTGAATTGGGTGTGAAAAATGTTGAAGAAATCTTTGCGGAAACCGATATTGAAAAACAGCGCGCAATCAAAGAAGATTTAGCAAAGAAATTAAAGAAAATTGATTCGCCCGATGCGCGACTCGCCGAAAGTATGTTGGGTGATGTTGTGCAAAAGTCTGTGTGGATTGTTGGTGGCGACGGTTGGGCGTATGATATTGGATATGGTGGATTGGATCATGTTCTGCACAGTGGCGAAAATGTGAATATACTTGTGCTTGATACCGAAGGGTATTCAAACACCGGCGGACAACAGTCCAAGGCGACACCGTTCGGCGCAAGTATGAAATTCGCAATCGGTGGGAAAAATCACGCAAAGAAAGATTTGGGCATGATTGCGATGATGTCGGGTGCGTATGTTGCGCAGATTGCAATTGGGGCAAATCCGGTTCAGGCAATAAAAGCGTTTCGCGAGGCGGAAAGTTTTAACGGCCCGTCAATAATCCTTGCGTATGCGCCGTGTATTGCACATGGGTTCGCGTTGCAAAATGGTCCGGAGCATCAAACGCAAATGGTGAATACTGGGGCATGGCCGCTGTATCGGTTTGACCCGCGTCTTGTTGTCGAAGGGCACAACCCGTTGGTGATGGATTCAAATGTTGATAATTTGGCACCATTGGAAGATTTCTTGAAAACCGAAACGCGGTTTGGCGCGGCGCGTGCGGCGAATCCTAACTTTGATAAGTTGGTCGAATATGCCAAAGAAAATAATGAGTATCGCACGCAACTGAAGAAATATATCGCGCACTTTGCGATGGTGCAGGCGAACACGGTTAAAGAAAACGGGGAGGAATAAAATGAAAAAAATAATTTTAATTTTGTCATTGGCACTTGCGGCGTGCACTTTTCAGACGAAACATCGCGGCTATGTATTTCCAAAGGACTTGGACACGCAGGTTGAAAGTATAAAAACCACGAATCAGTTGGAGGATTTAATTGGTTCGCCCCAGGTTAAAACCATTTACGGGGACGAGGTTTGGATTTACTTTGGTGAAGATGAAAACTATCACGGGCCGTTTCCGCTTTCGTATGATGAAAAAACGGTGTTGCTTGCATGGGTTCGTGGCGGGCGTGTGACGAAAACACAAATTTTGCACGATGATGATTTGCCAGATGTGTGCATTGATTCGGACGAAACCGAAATTCCGGCGGCAATTGAACTTAATGCGTTGCAAGAATTGTTTAATAATATCGGCCGGTTTAGTCCGGGTGCCCTTGGACAATAAAAAACATGTTTGCAAAATGTGCCAAAAAAGTGTAAAATTGTCACAAAGGAAGAAATATGAGAAAAATTTTGTTTGCTCTTTTGATTTGTGGCAATGCATTCGCCGGTGATTGCGGACCGGGCTATGTCTTGGTTGATAGGGCGAAAATTGATGGTATTGTGGCGCGGGAATGCCAAAAGCTGTGGTGCATGGATTTGGAAACCGGGCGGCCCATGGGAAATGGAACGCGCGCGGCAAATGGATATGTGGCAACGACTGTGCCGGTTGAATTGTGCGATGTGGATGGTAATTGTATTGAATGCTTTGGCGATCGCAAGTGGTGTTCGGGTGCGGTGCGTGGTGTTTGGAATCCTGAATACGGCGCATATACGCGTGGCGGGGCGGATTCTGCGACGTATTTGTCTACCCAAAAAGGCAGTTGTTTTGATTGGGTCTTGGAAAAGCCAACATGTCCCGAAGGCGAAGATGCTATTTTACAGGATGGTGAGTGGGTTTGTGCGGTTCCTGTTCAGGGTGAAGGGGCAAAAGGGCGTGCGCCGGCGGTGCGTCGGACGGGAACGCGTTTGTTGCGTGGACGTATACAAAGATAGCAAATATGTACAAGATTATTTTCGGGCGATTTTTTCGCCCGATTGATTTGTTTTTCAAATATTTTTATGTTATAATGCGGTAAGATTAGAGAGAATGGCAATAGAAAGAGTGATATCATGCCAAGTAAAAAATTAGATTTTAAAAACGGTCAATATGTTGTTTATCCGACCCAGGGGGTCGGTAAGCTCGTGCGTACCGAAGAGCAGGTTATTGGTGGTCAGAAAATAAAAATGCTTGTGATCGATTTTGAAAAAAGTCGTATGACATTGCGTGTGCCATTGGAACGGGCGGAAATTTCGGGTTTGCGGCCACTTTCGTCTGCGCGCAAGATGGATGAAGCGATTGCCGCCGCCAAGGGCAAGGCGGGGGCCAAGCGTATGATTTGGGCGCGGCGTGCGGCGCAGTATGAGGAAAATATAAATTCGGGCGACCCCTTGAAGTTGGCAGAGGTTGTACGCGACCTGCAGCGGCGTAATCCGACCGATACGATTCCTTTTTCGGCGCGACGGCTTTATATGCGCGCGTTGGAACGCATGGCCCAAGAATTTGCAGTGCTGCATAAAATGGATGTAGAGGCGGCATCTGAAAAAATTGAAGATATTATTGGAGTGCCAAAAGAAATTGACCTTAACGCCGTTGACGAAGATGAAGAAGAGGCGGAAGATTTTTCGGAGTCGGAAGGAAATTAAAAAACGTCCGTTGGGCGTTTTTTTGTGGTTAGCGTCTCTGAAATTGTTGCACGATTATGCACTTGTTCCATAAACCACTAACACTTACATTGTGAAATCTTCGCCAAGGTAGACCTTTTTTACCATTTTGTCGCGGATGATTTCCGCACTTGTTCCGTGTTTTAAAATCATGCCGTCGTGCAGAACATAACTGCGGTCCGTAATCCCCAGTGTTTCGCGGACGTTGTGGTCGGTAATAATCACGCCCAGACCGCGATTTTTTAACTGTGATACCAGTCCCCGAATTTCATTTACCGCGATTGGGTCGATCCCCGCGAATGGTTCGTCAAGTAGTATGAACTTTGGGTCGTTGGCCAGTGCACGCGCAATTTCCACACGGCGACGTTCACCCCCCGATAGTGATGTTGCCGGATTGCGGCGCAGGTGCGATATTGAAAATTCTTCAAGTAATGCGTCTAATTTTTGTTTCCGGATTTTGCGGTCGGGTTCGGTAACCTCCAAAATTGCCATGATATTTTCTTCAACGTTAAGGCCACGAAAAACACTATTTTCCTGGGGCAAATATCCGATATGCAGGCGGGCGCGTTGGTAAAATGGTAAATTCGTTATATCTTGGGAATTCAAAAATATGCGACCGCGTGATGCCTTTAATTGGCCGGTTATACAATAAAACGCCGTCGTTTTGCCCGCGCCGTTCGGCCCAAGCAGGCCCACAGATTCGCCCTGGTGCGCAATCATCGATATGTCGCGCAGAACAACGTGGTTGCCATATGACTTTGATAGATGTTCAATTTTTAATACAGATTGTTTCATTTCTATTCACCAAGTGTTATTGTTAATTCGGATGTTTGGATTAAACCCTGTTCTTGGGATATTATATTCACATTTCCAATCATATGCAAAACTTTGGTTTTTATTTCGTATTCACCACCGTCAGCCGAAAATTTTACGAAATCTTTTTTGCCATGATACATTTTGGTCATGTTTCCATTTATGTTTTCAAATATAACCGTGTCAGGTCGGTCGTATTCCAATCGCCCGGTTGCGGCGTTTATTTGAAAAGGGTTGCCTTTTGAATCGGTGCCGGCAAGCGATGCCCCAGACATTTTAAATCGATTTTGCATCACGTCGGTCATGTTTATGATTGAAATTGGTGTCCACAATAATTGATGTGTGAACAGTGCGCCCGCGACCAGTGCCGCAATCATTGTGATGCCCCAGCCTGTGAAAAAAAATTGCCACAGTCTTTGCCACCGGCGATGTCGGCCCGCGATTATGAAATTGCGTTTGTTTTTAGTCATCTGTGTAATGCTAGCCTTTTATAAACAAAAAAGCAATTTTTTATATTTGGTGGTTTGATTTTTTTATGATATAATGTCCGCAAGAGAGAGTTTATAAAATGGGAAAATTTAGTTCCTTGGTATGTGCGTCTTTGGCGATGGTCGTTTGTTGTGGTGCCTTTGGTGCCGCAAATGTTTTGGTGCCCAAAAAGGCGGATTCAGTGGTAAAGCGTGAGGCTTCAACCTCAACCACTGCCACGGGTGCAAGTTTATTGCCAACCGCGGCGAATTTGGTGCTTAGTGTTATACAACTTAATCAACAACAAAAGGCACTTACCGCGGAGTGTGAACCAACATCGCGTGAGTTGAATTTTGTAAACAATATGATAAAAGAGTGGGCAAACGCCGGTGGACGTAATCCACTTAGTTATCAAAGCGGTGTTCGTGCGTGTAGTGCCGGCGAGAATTATTCTGATTCTGTTCGGTATATGGGTGTAAGTGTTGGTGTTGATAATTCTTCGATTTGCTGGGATACTTTTAAAGATTCTGAGGCACGAAACGCTGTTTGGGCCGGCTATCCAAAGGCGACGGTCGCATCATATTGTTCCAGTGGCGGCGACAGTATTGCCGCGTGCAGTAAAAGTAATATTAAGAAAGTTACAAATATGTGGACGCTTTTTGATTTAATCGATTTTGAAAATAAAGATTATACCCAAGGTGAAGCAAGTCAGGCGGCGGCGTTACTTGAAAAAGCATCAAAGTGTTCAGGAAATAAATTGGCGGCAAAACGTTTGGAAACTTTTGGTGGCTTTGTAACGGATACTATAAGCAATATTGGAAAGCCGACAAATACAGATTCTATTATGGGGGCGGTTTCCAGTGTGGTCGGACAAAGTGGTTTGGGTAATCTTGGGGGTATCGCAAATGTCGCAACACAGTTTTTGGATAAGTAATTTTTCATAAAATGTGTTTTTGCAGTTGTTTTTTGCTTTACTAAAATTTCCCAAAAATGTATAATGCTACAACGAGGTAAGAGAAAGGATTTTTTCATGATAACAAAATATAATGTTTCGTTATTTGTAATTTCGCGTGTGCTGGCGGTTGTTGGTGTGCTTTCACTTGGGGCGTGCGCGCGTTCAAACGTTGATGCGGAATATCAAGGCGGGTACATGGCAACGCCGACCGTTGACTATGTCGAAGGTTTGGATGTGTATTCGGCACCGCATCGGGATTCTTTCCTTAATCAATTGGCAATGAATTATCGTTCTTATGCGATATATAATGCGCGGACAAGTGGATATCCGGACATTGGTGAACTGTTTGCACAAAAGGCTGTGGCGGCTTTTTCGGGCGAACTGCCGTATCCGGAATCGATTGATAATTGGCCGGTTCAGGATGATAAAAAGGCATACGATTTGATGATGGCCTATAACGACATGATAGAATTATTCCAAAATGATGCAAGTGTGGCTCAGCCGGAATTGGCGGCAGAGTTACAGGCAAAATATGATTGCTGGTTGTCGGCGACTGCAAGTGGTCAGACGGCGACTGCACGTGAATGTCAGACGCGTTTTGAAAATACTTTAACGGCTTTGCGCGATTGTACCGGTGGCCGTGTTATAAATCCGGGCCGGGTTACTGAAACGGTAGAAGAGGTTAGTATTGATTCTGGACGTACGGTGAATAAGGTGCGTGGTGCGCAGATTGGAACTTTCTATCCGGAAACCACAAATATGGCGGCAATGCGTGGGACGAATCGGGCGCGTGATGGCGTTATCATTGTGAATAATGTAAATGTGCCGGAAAATCTGATAAAGCCGGAACCTGTTCAACAGCCGATGGTCTTTAATCAGAATATTTACGGCGGTGACAAAACACTGAATGATAACAGCACGCGTAACAGTAATAATGTAAGGAATGCAGGAAATACACGCGTTACGGAAAAGTCTGGATGCCCGTGCGCACGTGGAAATCGTGATGGTGGGTCTCAGCAAAGTGTGCAGGAAAATTATCAGCCGATATCTTTGACTGTGAATTCTACGCCGGTTGTTGTGGAACCGAATCAGATTGATGTTAGTGTGCCGGTTCAAGATTGCCCGTGTGCTAACCAGCCGGATGAAATTGAAATTATCGCGGACGGACTTGTTTCGCGTGATGAATTTATCGAACTGATGATGATGATGCGTGCGGAGTTGGCGGCGATAAATGCACGGCTTGATGAATTGGCGGCCAAAAAGAATGAACCGGTTGATCGTCGGCGTGATGAAACCACGGTTATAAAAGTGCAACAGATTCCGCTTGAACCGAAACAACATGTCATGGAAGAAGTTTTCGAAATTCGATTCGATTTTGACAAGGCAACTATAAAGCCCGAATATGAAGACATCATAAGGCAATTGGTCGGTGTAACCCAGGCGAACAAGAATGTAAAGGTTTCTGTGGTTGGTCATACTGATACTTCGGGCAGCAAGGCGTATAACTATGCTCTGGGCGGTCGTCGGGCCGAAGCGGTTCAGAAAATGTTGATTGAATACGGTATCCCGTCTAATCAGATTGTCGCGGTTAGTGCGGGCGAAGAAGACCTGAAAGTGCCGACACCGGACGGCGTGCGCAATGCGGAAAACCGTCGCGTGCGTGTCGTAAAAGAGGTTACGTATACTGAACCCGCAGGCGAGAATTATGGGCCGGTTGCGGATGTAAATGTTGAACAGTTCTATACGGATTGTGAAGATGGGAACTGTGAAACAGAATATCAAAATTGGTAATCACGAAAACGCTTGACAAAAGTTTTTGTTAGTGTATAGTAGCGGTTACCAGAGAGATGCTTTGCAAGAGGTATTGAAAATGGTAAATGTAAAAGAACTGAAGAAAGCAAATGGAAAAATGGCATTTCGTTCGGCGATGATGGAACGTTTTGACCTGGTTACGCCGCTTGTGCAACGCGGTGTGCCGGTCCGGGTTCCGGGGATGGATGATCCCACGCAACGATAATGTTCATTCTCTGCGCAATTGGGTGTGGCGGCACGCATGTGTCGCCATGCTTTTTTATTCCCCTTCATTCCGTGAAGGGGGGGCGAAGCCGGTGGGGTAGTTTCCTTCAATTATCACCCACGCAAAACTTTGTTTTGCGCGGGGCCCGATACCGCGGTATTGTAGATGTTACTAAATTCGATGACAAGATTAGCGTAATTGTGACAATTTCCAGAACCGCGTCATCCCGCGGTAGCGCGGGATCCAGTTTTTGCGAATGCAAAAACTTGCGTCGCAGACATCAAATAAATTGTCATTCCGAACTTGTTTCGGAATCCTGCGGAGCAAGTCCTTGCTTCGCTCGGCCTGGGCACCGCTCTTCAGCGGTGTGACGCGTCTCTGAAATAATTTTTTGTCATCGAATTTAGTAACATCTACAGGGATGACGAGATTAAATCACTTTTTCCAAAAATCATTTTTTAAATGGGATTTTTTGTGATATAATGGTCGGTAAGATAGCGAGGGAGTTTTCATTATGTATAAAAATCTAACGTTTATGTTTGTGACGTTGTGCATTATGCCGGGGCTTTCATTTGGCGCGACATTAAAGCAACGGCAGTTCGGTGAATCGACCGGCGGTGCGTATTATTCCGACTATGATTACGGTTCACTTGACTATGTCCCCGGTGCGGACGGTATGAGTGAGATGGAGGTTGTATCGACACTGCGTCACGATATTCAATCGCTGGACGAACAAATCGCAACATGTGAACGCAAGCGCAAGGGCTGGGTCGCGGCGACGGTTGTCGGTGGCGTTGGTGTTGCGGCCACGGGGATTGCGGCAATCGTGCAACATAACAAGATTCAGGATAAAAAGACGGAACTGGAAGGCGTAAAAAAAGATGTCGCGGAAACCAAACAACAGGTGTCCGAAGCGCGCCAAGATTTGGATAAATTACAGACAAAGGAAAAATAAAATGAAAAAAATAATATCATTTGTTGGTCTGTTTGCGGTGCTTGGTGTTGCGGCGGGCGATGCGCACGGTGTCGCAATGAGTGCCCAGGTTCGCCGGTTGCTGCAAGAAAAGCAGGAAAAGATAGAGCAACTTGAAAAATGCGAGGGGAAAAAGCAAGGATGGATGATTGCGGGTATATCGACGATTGGTTTGACGGCGGTTGGTGTCGGTGTGAATATTGCCCAGGCATCAAAAAGCAATCGCCTTTCGTCCGAAATCGAAATGGAAAAAAGCGCATTGGAAAAATAACAAAATGAATTGAGTCGGATTAATAATGATATTGCGGCGGAACACGCAAAGCAGACGGAAGAAGAACGTAAACAGCGCGAAGCGGAAGAAAAACGCAAAGCAGGAAACACAGAGACCGAAGAAGTGGTTGAAGTCGAGATAGGATCTGAATCTGTGACCGTTGGTGGCGCGTGCGGTGACAATGACAGTGGCGTTTGGACAATAGACGATAGCGCGACACAGAAATGCACCGACAGCGCGGGAGACCATAAATGCAAATGTGTAGCGACGTCGGGTGGTGGTGCGGGTTCCGTGTCTTCGACAAGCACGGGGAATAGTTCATCGTCGGGTGGCGGTCAAGTTGTAAATCCTGTAAAAAGTGCAAATGGTGGTAAAAAAGATGGTAAAAAGTCAAAAGAGCAGTGTGTTAAGACACATGGAGAATATCTGAGTGCTGGTTGTGTCTGTGAATCTGGAACTGGTTTGATTCCGGTGTTGGATGATATGTCAGGCAAGAGATATTGTGGATGCGGAACGTCCGATACTTGGAATGGAACAAACTGTAGTAATACTGCTTTTAAACCAAAAGGGAATTATACCGTCTCTTATGGTGGGGAGACATGGACTGGGATTGGGGCGTGTAGTAGTGTGCCTGGTGGTAATGCTGGTAATGTTGTGAATGAACAGTCTAAAGTGCAGCGTGCATATGATAATTATACGGTTACGGATGATAAGGGAGAGAATTGCTATTGTAAGATAATTGATCCGAAAAAATCGTCTTGGGTGTTTAGTTATCGGTTTGATAATCTTGCAGAGTGTGTGAAAATGTGTGTTGTACGTTGTCGAGGACATATTAGCATCCATCCAGAGTTTCAAAAAAACGTTTTTGATACAATTATGTAAGTATGTCATAAAAAAAATCCCCATATGGGGATTTTTGTTGGGGGGCTCATACCTTACTTATTTTATCGTCATACCGCGGGATTGTAGATGTTACTAATTTCGATGACAAGATTGGTTTTGTCTGATAGGGCTGTTTAGCACCTTTGTCATGGCGGGCTTGGTCCGCCATAGGGTCTATGAACCTGTGATGAATAATGCGAATTTATTACGAAATATTTATCACAACTGTTTAGCCCTATTGCGGCCTACGCCGCAATGACAATTCTTTTTTTAAGAGTTTTTAACCAGAACACCGAACAAATCTTGTCATCGAAATTGGTAATATCTACAGGGATGATGATAAAAATGAAACGGGCGCGAATGCGCCCACACTTATCACTTGCACTAACACTTATCACTTTTTCACCGCCCAGAATAGGGCGAGGAGCCAGCCGATGCCGGTCCAGCCAAATACCCATGATGCAACACGGATGCGCATGGCGACGGCCTTTGGTTTTTCAGATTTCGCGGCCAAATACGCCGGTGCAAGTATAATCGCAACCAGCGCAATTACCGCCACGGTATATTTGATTATTAAAATGTGTTCCGCTGTTACGCGCATTTTCTACTTTCCGTATGTTGCATTATTACCCAATTCTTCTTCGATACGCAACAACTGATTGTATTTCGCCATGCGGTCGGTGCGCGACATTGAACCGGTCTTGATTTGACCCGCGTTCGTTGCAACCGCCAAATCCGCAATCGTTGTATCTTCGGTTTCGCCACTGCGGTGCGAAATCACAACGCCATAGTTCGCGTCTTGTGCCATTTTGATTGCGCGCAGTGTTTCGGTCAAACTGCCGATTTGATTTACTTTGATAAGTATCGCGTTTGCAACACCGCCGTCAATTCCGCGTTTAAGGCGAACCGGGTTCGTTACAAACAAATCATCGCCGACCAACTGGCATTTATTGCCGATTTTTTCGGTAAGTGTTTTCCACGCCGACCAATCTTCTTCGGCCAGTGCATCTTCGATAGAAATAATTGGGTATTTTTCAATCAAATCCGCATAGAATTTTATCATGTCGTCCGATGACATACTTTTGCCTTCAAATTTATAAACGCCGTCCGAATAAAATTCAGATGATGCAACGTCCAATCCGATAGAGATTTGCTCGCCCGGGGTATAGCCCGCATCGCGGATTGCGGCGATGATTGCGTCCAATGCTTCGGCGCAAGAATTAAAGTTCGGGGCAAATCCACCTTCGTCACCGACATTGGTTGAATGGCCGCCGGACTTCAAAATCTTTTTTAAATGGTGGAATGTTTCCGCGCCCATACGAATCGCCATGGCTTCGTCGCGTGCGCCGTTCGGAATTATCATGAATTCTTGGGAATCAAGGCCGTTGTCCGCGTGCGCACCGCCGTTGATAATGTTCATCATCGGGCGTGGCAAAACATGTGGATTATCGTTTCCATAAATTTCTGCAAGGTATTTATAAAGCGGTAATCCCCTTTGGTTCGCGACCGCGCGCGCCACCGCCAATGACACGGACAATATCGCGTTCGCCCCCAGTTTATCCTTGTTCGGCGTGCCGTCGAGTTTCAGCATTTTTTCATCGATTTCCGTTTGTGCGCTTGCGTCCATACCAATCAATGCCGGCGTGATAATTTCGTTCACATTTTTGACGGCTTTTAAAACGCCTTTGCCCATAAATGCGTCGCCGCCGTCGCGAAGTTCCAATGCCTCAAACGAACCGGTGCTTGCGCCCGATGGAACCGCCGCACGCCCCAGCGCACCGCCAGATAACGTTACATCACATTCAATTGTTGGATTCCCGCGTGAATCCATAATTTGTCGTGCATGAATTTTTGTGATTTTATACATATTTTTTCTCCTTTACTTACATTGGTGCTTTTTTTTTATTCCAAGTTGTGGTATAATATAGCAACAAGAAAAGAGAAAAAGAACAAAAAAATATGATAAAAAAGTTGGTGCCGTTTTTATACTGCTTGACACCTATGTGTGTGTTTGCGGTGGACGATGTTACGATTCCAGGAACGCCGGGACGTGTTACACAGATTAGTGGTTCGCTAAACCTAACCGATGCGTCATATATTTTTCAGAGGGGTTCGGGGATAAATATTAGTGGTTCGCTTTCGACCGCGGGTGGCGTGTTTGTGGGATATGATGCTATTTTGCCGCTTGTCCCGGGCAGTATTTATGCCGAATCGGGTATCAGCAATAATTATTCCATTTTAACAGGTGGTTCTATTTCAATTGGACAGACTTTGAACATCGCTGCAGGAAAGAATTTGACCATTGGTGGTGCCGGTGGAAACCTGTATAACTTTACCGCAGATGCGATAGAGGCGTATGGTAGTTTGCGGCTTTATGGTAATGTGCTGACGTTGGAAGAACAATTTGTCGCATCGGGAACGGGTAATGTTGTAATAGAAGGCAAATCTTTGAGAATAAATGGTGCTAAGTTTCAGGCACTGGATTCCAAAAATGTTACCGTGAACCTTGGGACGGGCGTGTTTAATATTAGTAATGGTAGTATCGAAAATCTTTCGACCGGGACGATGTCTTTGAATACGGGCGCAATCGTTGCACAGTACGTTACAAACGAATCGAATTCGGGAACATTGAATATAAATGCTACGTCTTTGAATTTAACTGGGGCAGACGCCACAGCCAATGTTTCGTTTGTTAACAAGGGAAATTTCTTTGGTGTGGTTTCGGGCGCAACAACATTTGCATATGGGGTTGATTTGTCGACCATGAATGTGACGAATGTATTTAGTTTGACGACTGGAACATTATCTTTGGGGGCGGGTGTAGATACGTTTTTTGATAATAATTTAAATTCTTTCACACTTAATGTAACAAACGGTGCGATAAATGCAAATACAATTCGTAACGGGTATACTAATACGGATGCAGGTATGAATTTGTCGGCATCGACTGCTATCAATGCGTCCGGGATTGTTGCAAATGGCGGAACAATGAATTTGTCGGCACCGAACATAGCTGTGGGAAATGGTGGAATTTCGGTGGCGGAAAATGGCCGTATAAATGTTTTAAGTGCCGGTACGATAACATCTGGGGGGGCGTTGTCTGTTTATGGAACACTTAGTGCGGGCTTAAATACTGCGGCAAGTGGTGGAATGAACATCGTAAATGGTTTTACTGACATAGATGTTAGCGATTTCGATGTAAATGTTGGTGGCATGTGGGCCGGTGGTTCGGGTAACGGTTTTGAAGTTTCGGCACAAACTATAAATGTTACAAATAATGTGATATCAAGTAATGGAGGGCAGATTGTTCTTAGTGCTGAAACGGTTAATATTGGTGGTAATGTTGGCGGATATGATGTAACCATTTCTAATCCTGGACTGGAAGAGGGGATAAATGTAACCGTTGGGGGTAGCATACTTGGTGGTACTGATATTATCGGGCTTGCAAGTATGACGGTTGGTGGAAATTATGTGTTCGATACAAACAGTCGCTTGGTCGCGTTCGCAAATGAAAATTCTGGGGATTTATATACATACTGGGCGACGGCGACGTTTGACGAAGAAAACGAGGTTGCCACAATAATAAACAATATTGCAAGTGCAGAACCGTTGATTTCCATATCTGGTCAGTTGATAACCAATGTGGATAGCAATGCTTTGGCACCAGATGGGTCGCCATTGTTAGATTCGCAAATTGGTATAAATCTGCGTAATACTGTTACTGGTGGGTCGGCAATTTGGTTGATGTATGCCGATGAAGGTATCCAAGAACTTGCAACAAGGATTGCGGGGCTTAGCATAAATTTCTGTAATGCAGATGGAACAATTTGTATGGATTATTTGGCGGCATCAAATATGTACAACGGTGGTGATGAACAATTACCTATACACCTTGTTTCTTATGATACCGATGGTGATGGGGTTAATGATAGTTTATATGTCGTGTTTGATGATCAGTTTGTAGAACAACCAAAATTATTTAAACTGCAACCGATTGTCGCAAGTGCGCCGTATTATACGCGTGGTGAATACCAATCGGCCGGTGCGTTGGATGATTTGATTGAACATATGTTGTTGTCCCAAGGTTTTACTTATGATTCGCCATTGTGGGTTTCACGGATACTTTTTGATGATACGGTGCTGTATCATGTTAGTGAAGAATTATATCAGCGGATGAATTATTATTGGTTGTATAATAAACCTGATGTTATTCGTGCGTTTAGTCGTGTTTTCCAATTGCGCGAAGCTAATCAGATTGCGGATATGTTGGAATTAAATACGCATACTGTGTTCAAAGATTTGTCGGATAGGTTTATTGATGAAGCAATTTGGAATCGTAATCGTCGATTGAACAAGGCGTGGTTTGTTGCAGATTATGGTTATTTCTGGGACGATTTGGTTGATAATCATGCACACGGTTCGCGCTTTGGGTTCACATTTGGTTATGATTGGCAATCAAGCAAGACACTTATCCTTGGGTGGATGGGACATGTTGCGCATAATCGTGGCCAGGATAATGATGTGATTGATTTGGGTTATGGTAATGTTCGGGCCACAGGACACGTTGATACGGATGTTCGAAACTTGAATATTGCCGGCGGTGCATATTTCATGAAGACTTTGGGGATAAAGGCGCGTTGGTACGGCGATGCGATGTTGCACATGAACTTTATTGATGTTACACGTGATCAAACATGGCTTGATAATAGAATCGAAGGCGATGCGATGTCCTTTGGAATCGTTGGCGAAACAGGTTTGATACATGATTGGTTGAATCAATATGTTATTGGAAATTTATATTTGCGGCTTGGATATAATTCCGGGTTTGATATGACCGAAACGACGGGTGGGGTTGATTATATGAATCTTGATTTTGATGGGCGTTTCATTTTGACACCGGGGTATTCGCTTACCGCCCAGAAACGTTTTTATCCGTCTGCGTGGTTCCAACTTCGTCCATATGCTACGGTCGGAATTGAATATGATTTGATCGCATCGCCGGATACGATGAAGTACAAATTTGCGGTGGTAACTCCTTGGCGCGATTATGATATTGGTGTTGATCCGCTTTGGGCGCATATCGGTGCGGGTGTAGAATTTTTATCGGTAAATGGTGTGCATGTTGGAATAGATTATAGATATCAGTATAATGCGAATGTCCAGATGCATAAAGTCCACCTTTCGGGGATGTACAGGTTCTAAGAAAGATTTTTACTTGCAATTTGGATTTTTATATGTCAGAATACTACACATCGCGGGCGTAGCTCAGTTGGCTAGAGCGCAACCTTGCCAAGGTTGAGGTCGAGGGTTCGAGCCCCTTTGCCCGCACCACGAAATTTTGTTAGCCCACGCAATAAAGCGTGGGCTTAAAAATTTTCAGTGTCGCGCTGTAACGTCTGCGTTCATCGAAAATAATTCATCAAAGATGCAATGTTTATTACTATGAAATTAAGCACCCGCGAAGGCGGACCGGAATACTTTATTTTGTTTTATGCATCACGTATTTTTCGATATTCGTTTTAAATTGTTCGCGCATAGCATCGGCAATAAAACAACCAGTGCATTCGGATTCGCCACAAATGTAATAGCAGTCTTTCGATGGAAAATCCCCGGTATCGTGGATGTATTTTGTTCCTTTTTTCGAATATTCCTTCGTCCAGTACGTAAATGATTTTGAATATTGCGGCATTTGTCCCAATTTATTTAGTAAATATGAAAAACGCCTAATGTCAGCAATTTTTTGCTTTTCCATTTTTTCATTATAATCAACAATGTTTGACAGCGTATTTTCGTGTCTGTTATAGAAATATGTAACATCTTTGACTGTCGCCACGTGTTCTGCATATAACACGGCCAGCATACAGAATAACATATCTTCGTCGAGTTTCATGTTCGCCATAAAACGCAGATTATGTTTATCAAGCATTTTACGATTGTACAATGCAAAGTTCGCGTTTTCGCGCCGGTCGGCCTGGCGAAGTAAGATATCTTTGTGGTCGGGTGCGATGTCGTATAGAAAATCATTTTCGTAAACATGACGACGCATATATATTTCATTTCGGTTCACTGTGATTTTTCCACCAAGAACAACTTCCGCATTTGTATCTTTCGCGGCGCGCAACATGTTCACAAAATATCCGTTATCAAAGTGTGCGTTGGTGATAAGGGGTAACACATTATTGGCGGTTGTTATATTCATATTTCCGATGGTTGATACACCGCTTGGTGATATAAAGTATTTATCAAATGCGCTTTCTTTTAACCCCACCATATCATCGGCATCAACAAAGGTCAGATATTTTCCGTGTGATGCGGCGATTCCGTTATTGCGCGCAACTGAAACACCGGAATTTTTCTGATGGATAACGCGAACGTTTTTATATAAATTTGCCGCCGCATCCAAGATTTTTGGAGTATCGTCGGTCGACCCATCGTCAATTATAATGATTTCATATTTATCAGAATCTTTCTGTCGCAAAATGCTGTCCACACAGCGCACTATATAATCTTGGCCGTTATAGACAGGAATAATAATCGAAAGTTCAGGTGTATTCATGACTAATATTATAGACAAAATATAACAAATGTCAATATGTTTGATTTTATATGATATTTTTGACAAAAGACGTGTTTCTTTTATTGATATTTTTTTTATATTTGGTAAAGTTTGCGCGAAAGGGATGGATTTTTAATCTGATAAAAATTAATAAAAGTGCCGGTATTTCGGTCATTGTGTGTTGGGGGGCATTTTGAAAAGGTGGTTGATTGTTTTCGTGTTTTTTGCCGGCATTTGTGCCGGTGGGCTTGCACATGCGGCAAATAATTGCACCGATGCAACATATTATGATGCGGCCGGTGATACATGCATCGCATGCCCGGCGGGTTATGATTATAACACGGATGCGGGCAAGACATCCATAAATCAATGTCAAATCCACTGTGATGCGGGAACATATGTGCCTGGTATTGTTGGATATACACAGTTGGAATATATTGAAGCGACAGGGACACAGTATATAAATACGGGTGTTGTGTTAGATGGTGAAAAATCAAGGGTTGTGATGGATTTCCAAGCCAGTCTTACCAGTTCAAACAATAGTTTGTTTGGTGCAAGAACCAGCACAACGTCGAAAGCTTTCTCTTTTCGTATAGATTCCAGTAATAAGTGGAGCGCAGGATATAATACTACTACTGATGCAATTTCTGCCGCGGATGAAGATAGGCATACAGTTGACTTTGATAAAAATGTTGTAAAATTAGA